>Ga0214923_10000016_pt1 | contig 214743 bp, 225 predicted proteins | sample LL1510_MetaG_FD_177993 | JGI IMG/M metagenome (GOLD analysis project Ga0214923, IMG submission 177993) | Freshwater microbial communities from Lake Lanier, Atlanta, Georgia, United States - LL-1510 | ecosystem: Environmental > Aquatic > Freshwater > Lake | place: USA: Georgia | collected... | reverse complement strand
AACAAATGTTTATCTTTGGGTTAGATTCATTTAGATTTAAGAGCAAACTTATGGATATTGAATTTGATGATATGAAACGAATGTCTTTGGCTATTAATAATAGAATCTATTGCGAGTATTACAAACTATATCGCATGATTGTTTCTTATATAACTGAAACTATAAATGAACAAACGATATCAGAAAAGTTTAATCTAGACAAATTTCCAATATATCGTGACCTTGAACCATTCCGAGAATACGACTTTGCAATTATTTCTGAATTACACAATAATATATTAACATTGTTATTATCAGTTGTTAATTACATCAATACTAAAGACAGAGAGTTAGCCACCTATAACAAGAAGCTTAATATTGGTTTGCATATAGATAATTTCATTTCATCGTTTAACTATGACGTAAACAACGCGAGAGAAAAAATAGGGTTGTTTATAAAGTACATGAATTTCTTTCATAGAAACCATATTAAAATGCTAGGGAGGTTTGTTAACAAATTACAAGAAATGTATGCACACATAGATAAAGATATAGATTTTGATGAAGAACCTGAGTTCATCCCTCTTGTGCGAGGTACTGATAATTTAGAAAAAAATGAGGAAAATACAAATAATGAAATTAAGGACGAGAATGTGGTTAATGACATATCTATTGTAGTTGAAAAAGACAATTTTGTATCAACTAATAAGAAGCGAAAAAAGAAGAAAAAATAATTATCGACTATATTATTATCTCTTACTCATGACAAATATATTCTTAGTATTCATATTTTTTCTTTTTTATATGAATGTATATAAAGATTTTTTCTATATGATTGTATGAATTATAGAATACGTATTTTTTCAAATTTTTGCGATAGTAAACAATGTAAAGAAGTATATGAAAGATTATGTCAGACACATTTGATTAAAAACTATGGTGAATATAAACAAGTATATATAACAAACGATGATAATTATACACATGCGATTATTATGAATACAGATATGCCTAATTTGACCATTCCAAAGGAAAATGTTATAGGTTTTGCATTTGAACCACCTCAGTTTTTAAGATTAACGGGAACTTTTATAGAATATGCACAAAAGCACATAGGTAAATATTTCTTAGGTGAAAAATTTAATTTACCGAGTCCATTTACAGAACATTATAGTTATATGTGGCATAATCCACCATTAACAATTAAACCTATAAAAAAAAATATTATGTCTATTGTTATTAGTACAAAAATGAGTGCACCTGGTCATATTTACCGACATGAAATCGTTAAAAGAATACTAGAATCAACGTTGCCAATAGATATATACGGAAATGGTTGCAGTCTTTATAAAAATGACATAAGGATAAAAGGAGGTTTTAATGAATTAGAACCTTATGAGTCATATGATTTTCATATCTGTATAGAGAATTTTCAAACAAAAGAATATATGTCAGAAAAAATAGTAAATGCATTATTATGTGGTTCAACACCTATATATTTGGGTGCTTTAAACGTAGATAATTTTTTCCCCGATAATGTTATAAAACTTAGAAACAAAATTGACACTGATATGAAATTAATAACGAGAATATGTAATAATCCAGGAGAATACAGAAAAAATATTGATGTTGACTTGGTAAAGGATAAGATAAACATTATTAAACAATTCCCATATATGTTATCATAAATAAGTGAGTTTTATATTTTATAATTATACATTCCATATACTCTTCTCTAGTTCTTCTATATCAATCTCTGGCAAAACAGCATGTGACTCCCAGAAATAGCGACAGAACGCCCATTGAAATTTAAATTCGTCATTGTACAAATGTTTATGATCACGAATTACCTTGTCATATACCTTGGATGGTAACAGCTTCATACTTTGCTTAGGCAAGACGTAACACAATTGAGTAACCTCTGAAACTGGACTATCCGCCTTCTTACTAACAAACTCAGTTTCAAAATAAGGGACATGTTGAATCAAATCTGAAAGCAGAGGTGGGTAGTTGTATTTATAATGCCATCGCCAATCTGGACATCCTGAAGTGTAATATTTTAATGTCCACTCTAGACCCTCTAGATAATTTACACAGATCTGATGTTTTCTAGTGTCATCAATATCAAGTTCAAACAACGACTTGTAATATCGCTTCTCCCAGTTTGGATTGAAAGGGTTGATATACTTCTCAATATCTCTCTTGTATGTTGGTAATGCCTCGAATTTCTTGATCTTGTCCTCAGGTGTATCTTCTGGCATGTTAGAATGTTCTCTCTTGTCTCGTAATTTCATCTCTTGCTTAAAATTATTTTCCTCAGCCTTTGACAACAACAATATAAGTTTGCGCATGTTCCTCCAATTAATTTTACTTCCATCTGTAAGTACATCTTCGGGCCCCATAGTTGCCTTGTAAGCATTCAACATCTTGTCGATACCTCCAGTTCGTATATTAATGGATGGGAAATGAGGCATAAAATCATTACCAAGAAAGAAGCACAACAATATATAGTCATAAACACGATTCAATTTGGTTGTCTTTTTATCGTCTTTTAATTCTGCTTTGTTAGAATCATCACCATTAAAACTATTCATAGTGGTTGTAATTATATTAGAAAGCTCCGGAATATCAATCAAATATGACTCGTCGGGTAACAAGTCGCTGTTTATAGATTGAATAAAATGTGGAGTCTCGCGATACAAATAGATATTTCTACTAATCGGTAAATGGTTGATAGACAACATAATAAGATCTGCATCCAGACCATAAATAATCGTTGTTGCGTCCTTATGTTCACTCTCGTTATCTCGAATATATTTAAATAACTTGTGTTCACCTTCTCCATACTCGTCGCTCGGTGATACTATCAAGCGTTTTACATTGTATTTTTTAGGATCATTGAACCTAATTCGCACCTGTTTGTTCAATTGATGCATGAAATCGGTTCCCGGAGTGATAGCAGTTGTATTCCATGGGTCAGATTTTTTTGTTATGGTTTCAAGTACTTTATTTTGATAAGAGGATTTATATCGCCTCTGACGCTGTTGTTCAAGTTTGGCAACGGGCGCGACACCATCAAATGCTATAAATATATTGTTGTTTGGACTAATTAAAGAAATATATTCTTCTAATTTTGCAAAAACGGCATTTTGTATTGTAGCAATATCAGAATCAACAAGCTTTGTAAAATCTATCTTGTGTACGCAGTCATAGATTACAGAGTTTGCATCCAAGTATAAGTTATTTACAATAAAATTTTCTTCTAGTTTACGGACAACTTCTGGGTGATTTTTTACAATGTAACTGAAGTATGATGGTATTCCCATTTTCCTTTCTGTGATTATATGTTTTATGTCTATGTTAAAATAAAAATCATTTTTTTAGCATGTTTGAGTGAAACAACAATGTTTCATTTGTTTATAAAAACAACATCTATAACCAATGAAATACATTTTATATATTATAATAATCATATAATATATATTCATCTTATGAAAAAAAACGAATATAAGATAAAACCAGACAATCCACAGGAGGTCGGTTGCATAATTGAAAAGAAAATCTTATTTTTTAAAGACGTCATCCAGCGGACATTTATAAACGCACAAAATAACCAATATAAAGATATATTATCTATAGTTGACGTCATAACGTGTAATGAAAGATTAACAGAACTAAATAACTCCTTACAAAATTTAACTACTGATGATCAAAATAAGGACGAAGTTGTTAATAAACTACAACTCATAAATAATGATCTGTCAAGTATTTTAAAAAATTATGGAACCATGAATTTAGAAGATTTGCTTGTTATATGTTTTGGTAATAATTTGGTAGAATCTGACCATTCTAAGTTTGATTTATTAAAGAAATATTTTCATCCGATCAGCTACAAGATTGTTGCAAAAAATGAAGAATTCAAACACAAAAAACAATCTGATGACGCTTATGATGAGACAACTATAAAACATTTGGATTGTTTTGATATTATTACAACATATAAGCAGTTTCATGTAAAAGTGTATGGTATGAAACTATATGTTCATAGTTCTGTATTGAGTAAAAGTCTGTTTATCTTTGGTATTGTTGATGATATTGCATTAGAATTCCTTGGAAATTCATATATTGAAAACAAACAAAAGCAAGTATATTCTATTATGAGTCCAGAAGTCAAAGGAGAAACATTCGAGCGTTTTATGTCATCACTGAACTTAAAGGATTATCTTACTATAGGTAGTTCGCATATAATCAATAAATATAACGATTATATAACGAGGTCGAATACAATACACCAGAAACAGATATCATTTATTATAAAAGATTTTATGACTGAAGACCTGTATAAAAAACGCACAACATTAATGCAATTACTTATAATGCCAACAAGAATCGATAATCAATATTTGTCTTACATGCTATATGATCTTTTATCGAATGATGTAAATGGAGTTGTGGATTCTAGAGATCAGACAATGTTATATGAGAGCTTTACACATAAGACTAAAGTATTTTTTAAGCAATCCATGAAGAAAACTCTCAATTATACAAACAGCCTTTATACATTCGATATTAATAAAATTCCTCTTGAACAGCAAATTTGTTTAATGAATGCACCCGATAGTGTAAAAGAGAAGGGTATGATGAAATTAAAAGAGGTAAAAAATAAATCAGAAGATTCAGGAGCAAAAGCAAGACAATATTTAGATGGTCTATTGAAAATACCATTTGGTGTTTTTAGACGCGAGCCTATGCTCGATATAATGAGCGTTATAAAAAAACAATTCAGAGACTATTGTGATTCCAAAAATATCTTCACTAAATTTCCAGATATACCAAACAAGACCACTTATACTACTATGGAAATTTACAAATACGTTAAATATATTCAGAAATCAAATATGACATCGAATGAATCTTTACAAGATTTACACGAACAAATATTACAAGGTGATAAACAATCACTTGTCGATAATATAACAATCATGAATGAGATATTGATTAGTAACAATCTATCAGAACATAAAATTAAGTTAAGTAGCAATAAGACTAATTTAAAATCAGGGGTAAATTCATTTTTTAAACTATGTAAATTTACTCCAACTATAAGTGAAGAATTACTTACATTATTACTTCATGATAATAAAAATATCTGTCTTGAAGATTCAACTATATCTCCGTCAATTGTTACTATACAAAATAACATTGATAAGGTTGTAGATTATACCAAATTTATTCGTAAAACATTAGATTCGTCTGTTTATGGTCACGATAAACCTAAAAAACAACTCGAGATGATAATAGCTGAATGGATGAGCTCTGGAAATGAGGGAAACGGCTATGTTATAGGATTTGAGGGAAATCCTGGTGTAGGAAAGACGTCCTTAGCAAAGGGTATATCAAATTGCTTAGTTGGCGAGGATGGTAAAACAAGACCATTTAAGATACTGATGATGGGTGGAGATGCAAATGCCGCTAGTTTGGTAGGACATAGTTTTACATACGTTGGTAGTAACTGGGGGTTGATTGTTCAATATTTACAAGACTCTGGATGTATGAATCCAGTAATTGTTATAGATGAACCAGATAAGATATCTAAAACCGAACATGGAAAGGAAATCACAGGAATTTTAACGCATTTATTAGACAAAACACAGAATCATTTATTCCAGGATAAATATTTTGCGGGAATAGACCTCGATTTATCAAAAATTCTATTCATTCTATGTTACAATGATCCGAATTCAATTGATAGAGTGTTGCTTGATCGTATTCATAGAGTAAAGTTTGACAGCTTAACTACTGACGATAAGATAGTAATAGTCAAAAAGCACTTGTTACCAGATATTTTAAAAAACATCGGACTTGATAATATGATAACATTTTCAGATGCAACAATCAAAATAATCATAAACGACTATACACAGGAACCGGGTGTTCGTAAATTGAAGGAGAAAATGTTTGAAATAGTTGGAGCAATTAATCTGAATATTTTACAGAATCCATCTAACGAGATACAATTGCCATTCGAAGTTACAATCGACGATGTCAAGAAACTTTATTTCAAAGATAAACGAGAAGTAGTACCATTCAAGATACACACGGAAAGTAAGGTTGGACTAATAAATGCATTGTGGGCTAATGATTTATCACAAGGCGGAGTTTTACCGCTACAAGTGAGTTTTATTCCTGCTGCTGAATTTTTGAGTTTGACATTAACTGGATCTCTTGGTGATGTTATGAAGGAGTCTATTCGTGTTAGTTTGACAAATGCATGGAATTTAACAAGCAAATCAAGACAGCAATATTTGATAGATACTTACAACAATCCAAAAACGAATAGTGTATGTGGGTTGCATTTACATTGTCCGAGCATAAGCACAAAGAAAGATGGACCATCTGCAACAACAGCGTTCACTATATTAATCTATAGTTTATTCAATGATATAAAAATAAAAAACACATTCGGTATAACTGGAGAGACTAGTTTTGATTACATTCTCAGTGAAATAGGTGGGTTGGAATTCAAAATAATACATTCTATTCCATCTGGTGTTAAAGAGTTCATATTCCCTAAGGAGAATAAACGTGACTTTGAAAAGATCATGGATAAGTTCAAAGACAAGGATATCATCAAAGGAATTAAATTTCATTGCGTAGAAACAATCGACGAGGTGTTAGAATTGATTCTCGATAAATAACACTTTTTCAACTTTGTAAGAAAAGTGTTGCAAAAATCGTTCGATTTAATTGAGAAAAAGTAGTTTTTTGAACTACTTTTTCTAAAAGTATTTTTTCACTATTTTATAAAGGTATTTTTTGCACCACTTTTCTTACTAAGTTGAAAAAAGTGGTCTAAAAGTGGTTTTTCTCACTCATAGACCATGAGATAACCTCGGGTTCATGATCATTAAACTCCATACTCTCTGTCGAGTACTTTTGCTGTACGAGATGATACATAACCTTTCCTGTATCATTTTCATCTTCATCACCATCACCATTCTTTGTCTCTGCGTGAATGCTAACATTCTCGTATTTGAGTGAACTGATCTCTTTCAACAATGGACTTATCTGCTTATCATAAATGCGAACTGCTTCTAAAACATCTTGTGTATCTTGTGTCTCGTCATATTTATCAACATGTTCTTTGTATACGTTTATTGTTGAGTATAAGGTCTTCATCTTGTTTCGTATCATGGTATCCTTCTCTTTATTGTTAACAATATCATTGTGAAGTGAAATAAACTTATCTAGTAGGTAGGCATTGTTATTTATATCTTCCTTTATCTTATTGTACTCGTCAATTGCAGTTTCATTTGTCATGAAGCCAAATAGTGTTTGGTTTTTGATAGTAATTACATCCTGTTTAATCTTCTCGTTTTCAGCTTCATAAAAGTCTATGATAGATGGAATTGAATTATAGCTACCAGGGTTGACTTGGATGTTTAACTTGCAAGGAGCAAGCTTGTCGCCACACCTAGCGGTAAGTATTCTGAATTCCTTATCGGAATCAAAAATTGTCTTAAAAATGGTTCCAACTGGGCGCTCGCATGAAATGCACTTGTGTTTCAATTGCGACAATAGGCTTCGTTTTTCTTTAATTGAAAGAGTATCATTCTTTATAATCTTTTTGCGAGCCTTGCTTGTTTTTATTTCAAAATCATATTTATTTTTAATTTCATAATATTCGTCTACACTCATATAATTAAAGTTGATAAAATAATTATCGTATAAATGCTTCATTATCATTGTCCCAATTTGGAAGACCCGTGATTAGTTCTTGCTGGCTTCTTAGTTTCGCCTCTTGCACACTCTTAATTTTTGATAATATATACTGCTGCTTCTCACGATTTTTTTGCTCCTTTTCTACTGGTGTCAACCTTCCTTTATATTTGTAAAATAATACTGCCGAAACGACAACAGAGAGAATCAGAAATATTCCTAGGTTAAACAATTCGTTGTAATATTTACTCTTTATAATATGACATTGTCTCAATGTATGATTCAAAAAAGATTTCGTTCCTGGTTCAATTAATGAGGGAATATTCTCCATGTTTAATAGTTATAATATTTTATTTTTTATTATACCCAAATAATAATGGAACTTGTTGATATTTTATCCTTATCGTCCTTTATCATTCTCACTTTTGTATATTGCATAAAACTTAAATCTAGAATGACGTTTGCTATTTTTAATGACGATAAATCGCTAACCGACATGAAAAGGTTTGAACATTATTCTTTAGCAGGATATTTTGCTTTAGTGATTATATCACAGATATCATTGAATGTTATGGCAATGTATTTCAAATGTGGTGGCGACTTTGTTGATAGCTTAACAAATGCAACTAGTTTGACAATACTTCCGTGGTCGTTGATATTTGGAGTTGTAATAATTACAATTATGATGTTCCCAGGTTTTAAAAGTGCATTCTCCGATGTCATTGGATATTTTTACATATCATCCAAATCAAACGAGGTTTTAAATACGTTGCTTGTCGACAAGAATATACGAATGGACAATCTACAACCATCAGATAAAGATAAAATGAGAGATGCAGCCGACTTAGTTATGAAAATATACGGAAACACATCTATTTTAATAAATCAGATGGTCCCTTCTAACTTCGTGCAATTATGGGATCAGATGCGAATACTTCGAAAACCAGAATATCAAGACGACAATAATTCGACAACAGCAGGACTGAAAGAGAAATTGTTCGGCCTCGTTGTTACTCGTGAAAATGTAGGAGAAGCAATGTGGTATATTTACACAGGTTTTTTGATAATATCTTTAGTAAAAATGAATATCGAAACACGGGGATGCTCTAGTAATATAGATGTCATGGAATCCAAATATAAACAATTTTTGTCTACCGAAAATGATAAAATCAAAGAAAAAGAGTTGAGTTCAAAGGTTGTTTATAAAGAGTAATTTTCTGTTTTACTAATGCGTCTCTATTTTTTACTAATGCGTCTCTATTTGCAATACTTATTTTATATATGATATATAATAAGTATGGAAACATATTATACAAATACAACTAATATTACTTGTCAAAGTAATTTACTTGTACGGAAACATACATTGGAATCGAGACTAGATGAAATAAAAACCGAATTCTTGAAACGTACTTCTGATTTAGTATTGAATAAAACAAAGGATACAATAAAACAAACAAAGGATACAATAAATAATACAATAAACAATTACAAACAACAAGCAAGTATGTTATTGAACGATGATGGTTTCAGAAATAATGTAACAGCTGTTGTGGGACCTGTTTTCGAAACAACAAAAACATTACATAAATTATCAAATGCAATAAAAACAAACCAACAAAATTCTGAATTAATTTCAAATAATAAGCATTTGTCTGAAAATAGCATACATAAAAATATAAAGACTATCAGGCGGATAAATCAAATAAAAAAACGAGAAGAACAAATAAAAAAACGAGAAGAAACTAAGATTATGAAATATGACGAACGAAAGAAGATATTTGATTACCTTGCTCATAATGAGAAGACACATAATAAGATTAAAGAGTATGAATTCCTTTATTTCATGAAATCAAAACCTATACTTAAGGTCGATAAATTTATTCATAGGTTTAAAAAACAAGATTATGAGTATTTAATAAAAAAATTGGATCAAGATTATGTAAACAGGTTGACATTATGTCTTGTTAAATTAAAAAAACGTGCAAATTGCAATTATAAAAGTATTATTCAAAATTATATTACTATTATCGAAATGTTATTCTTTAATGTAAATTTGAAAAATTCATTAAAGAATGCAATTGGACAGGCTGAACGTTATAAATTAGATTCTGAGATTCTTAGAGATAGTGATAAACTCAAAGAATATATAGATAATTTGAAGGGATCATCGTCAGCTGTTTTTGCACCAGTTAACACGAGAAATAAACTTGTAATGCATAGAAGATATAGGATATATGTTAAAAAATATGGTTTTCCTGAAAATGGATTGTTCTCTCCAGAACGTATGATAGAAATTGATTGTATGTTAGAAAAATCAGATTGTAGTAGTAGTAGTGATAGTGATAGTGATTGTTAAATTTTCTATTATTTTGACATACGAAATATAATTATTTTTATTTTTGTTTTCATTTATGAAAACAAAAATATTTAGTATTTTAAATATTACAATAAAATGTATTCGAATACTTAAACAGCTGGGTTAGGATTTAACAAAAGTTCAGAAGATACAATAGAATCCTGAATGAATAATACACCGATCTTGGTTCCAGTAATTTTGTCATCATACGTAGTACCCGGTATTCCGTCAACTTTACGATTAACTATATAACCAAACGCATAACCTGTTGGTACTTCTAAGCCATCCTCGAAACCAGGAGTGTTAAATGCAACCGTACCAAGCATCTTTCTACCAATATTATCATCAGATCTGATTGATACATTAGCATAGACTTTACGCGCGAAACCAGGATTTGCGATAGTCTGTCCATTCCATGAAAGCGTGGAATAGGTTGACTTATTAGACGCCAAAGACAACGAATCGCCAGTAAAGATCTTTTCTGAAGCATCAATGACATGGTTTGCATTTTTATGATAGATAGCCATTTGATTGAATGTAGCAGCAGTTTGCTCTATACCACTATCATTGGTATACTCAGATAGCTGGTTGGCAGCCCAACCTTTAGTTCTATAGACAATATTGTCTTTAAAAGTTTCGACCTGTTGAAAAATCGCGTTCAACGACGCATCACTCTTTATGGCACCATTTTTATTAAAATTAACATGTGTCCTTACCCAAAATTCGGCGGTAAATGATTCATATTTCGGACCATTTAAGTTGTTACTCGTATCAGTATCAAAATTATCTAACTTGTAGGCGGGCATTATAATATATACAACTATAAAATTAAACGCAGAATTTTTATTACCCTTGTTTTGTAATTTTATTAACTAAATAATAAATCATTCCGAATAAAATACTATTAAATAAAAAACCATTAACGTTTAGATTGCCATCAGTTGCGAATAAAATAGGGAAATATCTAAATAACGTTTTCCTAAAAATCGGGAGTTGAAAAAGAAAATATAATACCGCGATTAAAATCGGTGTTTGTAATTCGTTATATATATCATCTAGTTTATTATCATCTTCATAATCATTCGATATCCTGTAATCTCCAATATAATCTTCCGTTTCAGGCTGAGGGACATAATTTGGTTGGACATTTGCATCATTTACTAATCCATCTGTCGTGACAGGAATATCTCTAGAAGAAAGTTGTGTTGTTTTTGCCTGTTGCAGACCATTCACCAATAGATTAATAGTAGACTGATCCAATGAATCATTACCTGGGCCATGAGTACCTGGATTAACGGCAGGACCACCAATAGGTAAATCGGAAATACTTGTTGAATCACTCATGATTATGGTAAAGAGTGATAGAATAGAATTATGTATTTACCGCATTAGGTAGATTAATGATTCGTTTACTTTTATTACATTTGGTCATTGTTTGTGAATAAGTATAACATTTACCATCGAACTCATAGATCTTACCTTTTTCCATAAAATCATCAGGCGGTCCTTGAAAATCTATGCAATTTTTTCCTTTGCAAACAGCCCTAAACAAAGATGCTAAACCAAAACCAAGCAGAACTGACATTATAATTCTTCCAGTTGAAGTGTGTACAAACTTACCATAATGCACCATTGTTTGTTATATTAAGTGGATATTTTATTGTATTAAAATATCAGATATTTTTGATTTGTCTTTTGGACATTTTACTTGATTTGGTATAAATTGAAAACAATTATCTGCATTATCTTTGTATAAGACCTTATTTACATTTTCTGGACTAGGATAAATATGAATCTTCTTTATGTCCGCTCCTAAAATATAGACAAAGAACAAACCAACAGCAAAACTAATTATAAACGCAGAAACTGAAATATAACTGAAAAACATCTTCCCTATCATACCAACCGAAAAAAATAAACATATATTACGTTTAAAAAATTAATATAACTTCAACATTATTTACATATTCGTAATGATACAAGAATATGTAAATAGATTAGTAAATGATGTAGATAATCTACAATCGACAAGCGATCCTATACAAATAGATCTTATATTAGAAGGCGGTGTATTCAACGGGTCTTATCTAGTAGGAGCGTTATATTTTCTAAGAGAAATGGAAAATCGTAAATATATAAAAATAAATAGGATTTCTGGTTGCAGTATAGGTTCAGTATTAGCATTCCTTTACTTGATTAATGGGTTAGATTCTTCTGCAGATTTATATGATAAAGTATATAAAAAAATAAAACAAACCAATACTTTGGAATGTGTGAAGGATTTGAAAACGATGTTGCACGATTTAATTGATAAAAAAGAAGATATATGTAAGATAGTAAACAATCGCTTGTTTATCACGTATCATAATCTTAGTAAACAGACTAAACCTGTTAAATCAGTATTTCGTGACATAGATGATATAATCGACACTATAATAAGATCATGTTTTGTTCCTTTGTTGATAGACGGAAACTTGACATATAAAAAAAAATACATAGATGGTATTATACCATTTGTATTCGAGCCAAACACAGACCATGGCTTAAACAAAATCTTATATTTAAATATATGCGGATACGATCGATTCACTCATATTTTCAATGTAAAAAACGAATCAAGTAATTTTCATAGAATGATGACAGGTGTATTGGATGTACATGATTTTTACATAAAACAACAGAACAATAACATGTGTAGTTATGTAGATGAATTCAGTATAAAGCATAATATCACTTATGCTATTAAACGAACGTTAGAGAAGATAATTGTTTTTTTTATAAATATACTTGTTTACTTACAAGGGATTGTACCTGCTTATTGTTATGATACATTTATATGTAAATTTATCTATAAAACAGCAAAGGATTTTTGTAAAATGTATATCGAAACATATTGTATTTAATCAATGACGATTTTTCTTCGACTTGAAAATTTTGAAGTTGAATACTTTACGTGCTGTGGCACTGGTTCGTCTGTGTTTCTTTGTTTTCCTTCTTTTGACTTTTTTTTGTTTACTTGGTTTCTCTTCCTCTACTTCTTCGCTTATATCATCATTCTTTCCAAGAATAGGAGATCCTGGTTTATAATTCAAAAACCATTCCTCATATTCTTTTGTACCTCGTTTTCCTTTCAGTTGCTGAAACATCTCGTTTTTGTGTGATCTCATCTCCTCTACTGATTCTTGATGACCATAGCATGTTATGCTGAAACGACGTAACAACCCCTTTTGTGCCAACCGATTTTGCTGTTGGACTTCAAATAAAAACTTGGACATGCACAAAATACGATCAGCAAAAATGGTGTAATATGGTCGTTCCGTGTACAAAAATGCAAGGTAAAAACTGAGCATCGTGTCTATAGTAGCAACCTTCAAATGCTGTCCCTTGATTGTAATTACATTGTAGCTGTGACAAGCGATTGGTTTATATACAAAGGCAATCGTCTCTTTGTTCACAAGTATTTCGTAATGTTCTGGTATGATTTCACCTATCGCTTTATGTGGTACAATTTTCACATGTTTTACATCAATATCAAGAAGACGCTCTTTAACAATTTCGCATGTACCAAGTGGATCAATCGACAATACATCAAAATCAGCAATATGACGAACACTCTTTTGCTTCTTCTTTGGCAAATAATGCGAAAACAAATTCATCGCCATTCCACCAAAAAAAACGACGCCCTGGTTAACAAATGTATTCTTAACGTTTTCATATATTTCCGACTCTTTTTCATCCTCTTGGTTTTCCATGGGACGTTGAAAATCAACCTCTCCGCAATTTGCACTTGTAATTGGATAGTATTTGTTAAGTAATGTAAGTCGTTTGAATACTTTCTCGAAGCGATCAATTTGACCAGCAGGTCGAGATAATTCTAAGTACATTGCCATCTTTAAGAAATTAGGAGGACAATACAATATCCCTTTTACTCGAATAGATTCCTTCTTCAACACTTTGAAAAGTTCGGCAGGCATATACGTCAAATCGGCAACTGCAAGAAAATTACAGAACACTTTGAACGTACCAAAATGAGAGCCTGCTTTTGCCTCGACTTCAGTATATCCCTTCTGAACAAATATGTCTGCCAGTTCTTTAGCATGTTCAAGCGCGTTTGGTGTGTAAAAATCATAGTCGCTGAGTTCTACGTTTTTATCATAGATCTTGTCACTTTCTGGTAAAAGAGCGTCGATGGCGACTCCTCCGTAACATATGAGATTTTTTCGGTTGATAAAATCCTCTACAATTTTTATCATTTGCTGGACATCAGGTGTATTCACCAATTGTTTTCCCATCTTATTTTCAGCTAAATCAACTGCATTTCTAAGAATGGCTAGTTCACATTCCTGAAAGGTAAGCGATTTGTCACACACAAACTTGTTCTTCATGTATAAAGATAAGATATAAATTTAGAGTTATATCTTATTGAGTTTTTGTTTGTTTTTTATTTGATTTTAGTTATTTAATATCAAAACAAATAACATAAAATTAACTACGCATTGAAATAATAATTTCAAAAATTATATATTAAATCATTATAAAAAATCACAATAGCATTTACATTATAATAATTTAATTTTAGAAGGCGCTACACAAAGTGAACGGCGACTATAAATGCCATCGCCATCAATATCACCACGATTTATTCGTATTCTGTCTTTTTTTCTTTCATTTGACATATGTTCGTGAACTATTTTAATTTGGAAACAAGGGTTTTTTATTTCGTATTTAAATTTATTAAGTTCATATAATAATACGTTTTCTGACCCCCACACATTTTGTGGAAATTGTATATGTTTTATTATACTTTCTGGAATAGGAGAATGAAATATAAATGCATCGTGGCTACCTTGATATTTATTTATTAATGGACTAGTCATATCTGATTCATATCTTGTCAATGCGTATAATTCAAACTTTTTCATATCAGTCAACAATCTTATGTCCTCAATACTATCAATCCAAATATCTGAATTTGCTATAATACATAATTTATTAGTCAATAAATTCGCATACGATACCAAATCGGAATATAATGGTTGTTTGCATATCTTAATAATTTCAATCTTATCTGTTGCAAAATTGCCATCCTTTAATTTATTAAGCGAAATCTCGTCATCTATAAATAGATGGATACGTTCTATATATTCACTCTGTATGTTTTGTATTAATGTCTTCTCCAATTCTGCGTTACGAGAAGAGGATTCTGCCGTATAAAATGAGGAAATTAGGTGTAATTTTGATGAAGATTTTTCCTCCATTATATTATATATATATATTATTATAATAAATACACATATTTATATAATACCGCGTTATTCAAACCATAAAACGCGATACCAGTCATCATATATCAATCCTTGTATTGAGCCTCCGATTGCTACTGCAGATAAAAACTGCATATGCACATTTACATATGCAGATAAGGCTAAAATAAACAAATAAATCCAATGGTGTATGTGAATACATATATGTGAACTCGATTTATAGAATTGTAATTTTAAACGCAACGATGTTGTGAATGTTTGTGGGATTATGTGATTTTCTCGCAACCAAGCTTCTATAAAATTTGGTTGGCCTGTTGACGGGGCAGACAATTTAAGACATGTTATATAACCAATGACCCAACCAATGATACCTATATCTCCCATCACATGAATTAACCAGACGATTGATACAAATCCGGCTATAAATACTCTATAGTTCATACAATATCAGAATATAACTAAATAATATTATAATTATATCTGGAATTTGTAAAAATTACTTGAAATATCGCGTGTTGCATATGACAAGGACGGCTTCTGCGGAACAGGGGGTCTGATAGTTACCGGTATTTGTCGTAATCGCTCCGGTCTCAAACAGAATGCGTAGCCACATTTATCAAAGAACGATGTGTTTTCTTGAAACAATGTATCTGGGTTTTGATACCTCATTGCGATCATTTGGCATCCTGCTTCTCTCGCTAGTAATCCATTGGGGTTGGGTGGTTCAGGTCCTACATCAGGGACAACAATTGACATTCTCGTTTTGTTGTATCGTATAATCTCATCAGCATCGGCCGTCTCTTTCACGTCCTTATATTTATACGATCGCATGAAGACAGAATTACTAGTAAGATTTACATATTCATAAAAACCATCGTCGTTCATAAACGTATCATTACTCTTGTCTACTATGAGAAGAATCTTACCCTTAAATTTCTTTAGAGGTTCGCTTCCTATGTTGTAACCATTGTTCTCGTAATTATAATCCTTACCAATCATGTAAGGGCAGTTTTTCATAATGTCTGTCATTGCCTTGTATATCTTTATATTGTTGCTTTTTATCCTCAAATGAAGTAAGATAGGGTCGTTTTTATTTGGCGAATGATCACTGAACGCATAGTATTGGATCGTACTTATGACATCAGCAAAATCAACCGAATTGTACGTTTCCTTTACATGAAAGTTGTCTGCCGTAGATGTTGACACAACGGGTCTGTTATTAACGGAGTATATCTCAAAATCCAAACACCTTGCACCAGTTTTCAATACATTTTTTAGGTGACAAATATTTACGAAATCATTTTTATATCCTCCTCCAGAACAGGCATTGTATGCTGTTTTGATGTAATAATCATATAGGGCATAATCTGCTGCTTTTGCATTATCGACAATCGAATTAATATATGAATCAGATTTGTTGTATAAATTATCTGTATATTTGCATTCGTTTCGATCCATACGTAAAACTCTGTAAAAATAAAGACCCATCATGAGAATAATAACAACAAAAACAAATAATATAAATAGGTTTATTGTCCCCTCATCTAATTTATTAATGTCTATCATTCGTCTAATATTACATATTAAAAAAATATTTCATAATAACATATGGCCGGAGGTTTAATGCAATTGGCAGCTACTGGACAACAATCTATTATATTGACAGGAAACCCAACGAAAACATTTTGGAAATCAACATATGCTAAATACACTAATTTTGGGAAACAGAATTTCAGATTAGATTACGAAGGAAGTCCAACCCTTCGATTGAATGAAGAATCAACATTTCTCTTTAAGATTAAGAGACATGCAGATTTATTGATGGATTGTTATGCGTCTATTACATTGCCTAATATTTGGTCTCCAATTGTTCCTCCTAGTACAAGTACTGGAAACGTTTGGTCACCTTATGAGTTTAAATGGATTGAAAATCTGGGGGCTCAGATGATAAGTCAGATAACAATTACATGCGGCAATCAAACTATACAGCAATACTCTGGTCAATATTTATTGTCTCTTGTAAATCGGGATTTTACACAAGAAAAAAAGGATTTGTTCAATCGAATGACTGGAAATATACCTGAATTAAATAATCCATCACAAGCATTGTTAAACCACAAAAACATCATCGAATATGTTGACAAGTATCCAAATGCATATCATACTTCCGACCTGGCTGGAGCACAACCATCAATTGACGGAAGAATATTATATATACCAATTTTATCATGGTTCAGCTTAAAGAGTCAGATGGCGTTTCCGCTCATCGCAATGCAATATAACGAACTCAATATAAGCATCACGTTTAGACCTATCAGAGAGATGTTTGTTATCAGGGACGTATACAAACCTCTCGATGGCTTTCCATATATTGCACCAAATTTTAACCAAGCTCATATGCAAATGTATAACTTCTTACAAACACCTCCAGATGTGAGTTTGAACAATTACCAGGACAAACGATCCGTATGGAGTGCAGATATACATTTGAATTGTACATATTGTTTCTTGTCTGATGAAGAAGCAAAAATATTTGCGTCAAAAGATCATAAATATATATTCAAGCAAGTACAAGAGACGAAATATTACAATGTGACTGGACAATCTAGAATTAATATTGATTCCTTCGGTTCTGTTGCAAACTGGATGTTTTATTTACAACGAAGTGATGTTGGTGTTAGAAACGAATGGTCAAATTATACAAACTGGCTATATAAATACAAGCCATCTGATACAAATTTAGTTGGTCGTAGTTATGGTCCAGGTATGGTTTTACAGGGGACAAATCTGAATCCGACAATAGATGCTTTTGGTAACAACGTAGCAAATAAGTTTCCATATGATAGACATATAACAGGAACTTACACACCAGAAAATATAAAGGATATTCTTGTTAGCATAGGTATTCTAGTAGACGGAGAGTATAGAGAGAACACAATGCACGCTGGAGTGCTCAACTATGTCGAAAAATTTGCACGTACAAATGGCGGTGCACCTGATGGTTTGTATTGTTATAACTTTTGTTTGAATACATCTCCTTATGATTTGCAACCTTCAGGTGCAATGGATATGAGCAAATATGGAATCATACAATTTGAATTGGCGACAATAGCTCCTCCACTTGACGTGAACGCACAGACAATGACTATCTGTGATCCAGACACAGGTGAAATAATAGGAATAAACAAACCCACTTGGCGGATATACAAGTACAATTATGATATGACACTATTTGAAGAACGAATTAATATTCTTTCATTCATGGGAGGTAATGCGGCGCTCATGTATGCGACGTAAATAATTACATTCCTTTCAACTGCTTATCCAATCATCTGTAACCTTGTAGTATGAGCTTAGTGTTTCGACGTATGTCGTGAATAGATATATCACATTATCACTCGATTTATACAAATTATACATAGCAAAACCATTGGGGTTCGTAGCAGCTACGCAATATGAATGAGGAGCACCATTATCTCGCATTTCGAAATACTTGGTTTTTGTATTTTCGATATCTCGAGCCAACAATCGAGGCGGTTCATCTTCTTTGTTATCGCTTACAAAAGTTTCAATATATTCGATCTGTTCACACGTGAGAGGTCTCATGTTTTATTTGTATAACAATAAATACCAAACAGATTTAAATTTCATTTTTATAACTTCTATTTCTTGTTCCATAATTTTTAATCAAGAATACGCATAGGTATTCGTTTATCATAACTACATGTCATTTGTTTACAATTACATTTAGTGTAATTGTAAATCATTTATTTTTCTTGTTGTAATTTAAGCAACACAGATGGATAATATCGAAGAACTAGAAAAACTAAAGAAAAAAACAAACTCTTTGTCTGAAAATTCAACAATGGGTGATTTTTTAACAAAAACGATTAAATCTATTCGCAATATCGTTGTGTATTTTGTGCTTGGCGGTCTAATATTATATGTTTGTAAATTAAACAAACTCGTTGTAATTCCTACCGATATAGATAAGCAACCTTTTACCATACCATTGGGTGGAGGTGGTGGTTTTATGGATAAAATAAAAAACATGGCATCATCTACATTTGCAAAGACGGGTGCAACTGAGAAAACAACTACACAGAGTGAAAAAGGGTTTATGCCCGAACAAAAAACCAGCGAAGTGTTTTCAACAATATTTGATAAATTTCAAACTATCAGTTTCAATGTTGAACAAAAACCATATACACTACTTAATTTTTTTGCCGAATACAAGAACTCACCAAAATCAAATTTCTTTGCAAATTTCATAATTGCACAATTAGAGTCGCTATTAAGTACAAATTATTCAATGTTCAGTGGACTCTTTACTTTTATGGATGAAACGTTCAATGATACCATGATAGTTCTTATAGGACCTGCAATTACTATATTGTCCTCGATGTTAATTGTATTATTTGATTATTTCTATATTATTTATGGGTGGTTCAGTAATTTACATTGGCTTTTCAAACGTAACAAAACAAACAACACGAAGAGTGGAGGCCCATCGTGGGTAACCCCTATATTCTCAATAGATTTGTTTGTATCATGGAATCTTGCTATGATATTGAATATTTTATTCTTATTTTCGTTACCGATTATGTTTACAATACCAGTGCTTCAAATGACTATAGTTGCACTTACACTTATTTCGCTGATAAGTTTCAAAGGAATGATAAATGAAGAACCAGTAAACGCTGTAGAATTTTTGTATAAGCATTTTATTAAGAACTACAAACGTTTGATTTCAGTTGTATTAACATCATCGGTCCTTATTAACTCATTTAATATTCTTGGCCCCTCACATGGTGTATTTGGTTTGATATTTGTTTTATTAATATACTTTACTACAAGTTTGTATAAGCCATTTGTTTTTAATGAGCAAGCGGCATCTGGCGATCCTTCTGCACCACCATTGGATATTCCATTTGCAGAATCAGTATATGTAGCAAAAGGTCAGGCCGTAGATGAACCATTTGTTCCTCCTGTATTTACTCCGTCTGCACCAGCTGCACCAGTAACAGATGTCAAACAAAAACCAGTGACTATGCAGAATTTAAACACACCGATGAAGCCAAATTATGGTGATCAACAACAAGTTACTACACAAAAAACTATATTAAATACTCAGAAACCAGTTGCGTCATCAGATAAGACAGATGAACCTATGAAATATTTTCAAAACCCATTAGCAAGGCGTAAGAACGTACAACCAACACAACAAAGTGCAGGTTCTCTATTGAAGGAACTAAAAACAATCAACAAGAAATATAACTTAAAATAATCATCAGATAGTAACATAATGAAATTACCCAAGCTTGCAAAATACCCTAAGGTTAGTTTGTGTACGCCTACATTCAATCGTAGGCCATTTTACCCATCTCTTATTAAGTGTATCGAACAGCAAAATTATCCTAAGGACAAAATCGAGTGGATTATTATTGATGATGGAACTGACAAAATTGAAGATATGGTTTCACATTTACCATATGTAAAATATTACAAATATGATACCAAGATGAATTTAGGTAAAAAAAGAAATCTAATGCACGAAAAAAGCAAAGGTGATATAATTATATACATGGATGACGACGATTATTATCCACCTGAGCGAATAAGTCACGCAGTAAAAACATTACAGGATAACCCTAAAATACTAATAGCTGGTTCAAGTATAATATATATTTACTTCAAACATATAAGTCAGATGTATAAATTTGGTCCGTATGGTCCAACACACTCTACCGCTGCATCGTTTGCATTTCGTAGGGAGTTATTGCTCCAAACAGGTTATGATGAGAATGCCTCACTAGCAGAAGAGAAGAAGTTTCTTAAAGATTATTCTATACCATTGGTACAACTTGATCCATTAAAAACAATTTTGGTGTTTTCTCATATACAGAATACTTTCGACAAGAAGAAATTATTAATTGATGCGCCGAATCCTGTAGTACAACCATCAAATGTTAAGATTGAAGATATTATGAAAGGTCAAGAAGAACTTTATAATTTTTATGTTAATGATATTGATAATATATTACAAAATTACGATGCAGGTGATGTAAAAAACAAACCAGATGTTATTAAACAAATAAGCGAGATAAACGACGCGAGACATAAAATGATGTTGAAACAGCGCGAGGATCAGATGCTTCAACACCAGGCAAATATAGCAAGGGAGAAATTATTTGCACAGGTAATGCAACAACAAGCTTTACAAAGAAGTAGTGACATAGAAAATAAAAAATCCGATATCCATGAACCAGTTGTCGAGAAAAAAACAATCCAGGTTTCTAAAAAACAGAAGCAAAAACAACAAGAAACACCCGTCGTTGTTACAGCAGATCAAATAAAACTTGCTGAAGATGCTGCTGATAAATTACTAAAAGAGCTTGATTTGGAAGAAGAGACGAAAAAGAAGAAAAACAATAAGAAGAAGAAGTAATCACAAAAGACAATATTGTTAAAATATGCAATTTATATAAATTGCATATTTTAGATAGATGTATAGTTTAATCGCTGCTCATACTATTAAGCCGATATTATTTAATCATAGTAGAAATAAGAGGAAAAATAGTTCCGATAATAACACCACACTCCTTTGCAATTTCAGCATGTTCCTTTTGAGTGCCATTCCCAGATCGCAATTGAATGTAATGTATCCACGACCTCAAAGTGCCATTCATATACATTCGCGACATGGTCATACCTTCTGGTAAAACAGAACGAGCCTGTTCCTTTGCAATTCCATGATCCAATGCCCAGTTATATGCTTTTTGTGATCTGTCGATTATTTCTGACTGGCGCTGATTCCATTCTTTCTCCAACTCTTTGTCACTAACGTCAATGCTATTCTGACGATTTTTAGTATCCTGTAACCTCGCCTCCCTACACTCAAAACCTAATTCAGCCTTTGCATATCTCTGAGAAAATTCCTGGAAGGAAAATGATCTGTGTCGGAGGATCTGTCGTGCAATATCTCTCGTCGTTTCTATTTCCAAACATACACTGACCATTTCCAGAGGAGACCAGTGTTGGTGATCAACAAGATAGCGCAGTAGTTTTTCATTGGTTGACGTATTTTCCTGATTAGCAGGGTTAGAAACACGCGCACAATAAGCAACAATATCTTGCATTGACTGGTTAGTCTCTGGATTATGAGAATAGCTAATCAAACGTACCTTCATATAGATAAATATATGCTTAGACTTTAAATTAGTTACAAAAATAATACCTCACTATAACATCAACTCCTCGTCAAAATCTTCTTCTACCTCTACATATTTTATATCTAATGCGTTCTCCTTTGTATATTTATCAAGGTATCGATACATTCTATTGATATCTAACTTGCTTATCTCATAGTTTTCTAATATGGCAAGTAATTCAATATCTGAATAATTCTCGTTCATCAGTGAAAAATAACCAAGCAGATCATTTTTATCCATACCCAACTGCTGAGATAAATTCTGGATAAATAGAGTGTTGTTATACTCAGTCGAGTATTTTGTAAGAACCTTTGTAAACCTAACATCATGTGGTTTACACGCGGGTTTCACATTGAATTGTTCGTGATACATCTTATTATTTTTCATAGTTTTTATAAGCGAACTCATCTCGTTGAATTGCCATATCTGATTTTGAAATGTTATTCTATCGATATAATCTGCAAAACAAACATTCTCAAGTTGATTTATATAAAATGGTATCGATTTTCTTTTGTTTGTTTTCTCTAATAAATCTATAATGTTTTCGTGCCACAACAAACCCACACTTGTCCTATCAGTTTCATTCATGATTGTGTTATGCTCTTCAAAATTATAACGACTATTCATTAAATTATGTGTGATTTTTTTTGCATCGTCATTATATGATTTTAGCTGAAAAATCACGTCAGATTTGAAAACATCTGGATTAGCCTTGTATAGAGATACAACATTTGTGATCTTACGAAGATCACATTGGATATGTCTCATCAAAACGTTACTATCCTTAGGAGACAGATTTGGTGTTAGTTTGTGTAATATATCTAGAATCTGGTTTTGTGTTGGAGTCTTCAACTCAATCACATTACAAACCTTAATTAGCTCTTTGATCTTCTTATCTATGCGATAATTTCCAATACATATAATAGGATTCTTAGTCAATTCCTCTAGTTTTTGTTTCTTAGTCTTCTTCGGTCGAATAAGTTTGATAAGTGTATTAATACCACCCTTGTCACCATTATTCATGCCGTCAATCTCGTCCATCAACACTGCTATTTTTTTTACATCTTTGCAAAATAGACTCATTATGTTTTTGTCTGACATGTTTCTCTCGGTGATGTCGTCTATTATCGACTTGTTACGAATATCACCTGCGTCATATTTTACAACATCATAGTTCATTCGTTTCAAAATATCCAAAACAAACATTGTTTTACCTGCACCTGGGTTACCATATACATAAATACCCTTCTTGAACAAAAGATTGTTTTTATTAGCTTCAAATGAAGATAAAATTTGCATAAACTGAGCCTCTTCTTCGGTCCTACCCAATATTTGGTTATAGTTAATCGAGCTCATCTTATACAACTATAAATATTGCTTTTATGTTTATTTTACACACATAATGCAAGAAGGCAAGTAATAACAATTAATATACAATTCGAATATATCAACATATAATATAGAATGGACATAAGTTATATGCTTGATACTATCGGTTACTATGGGCCATATATTCAAGCTATAATTGTCTTGATTGTAATACATGCAAACACTAACGTAGTTTTTATTTATACTCTAGGTTGGTTGTTAAGCAACCTATTCAATAATTTATTAAAAATAACTATTAAGCAACCACGACCGCCAAACCAAGTACATACAGATATAGAGAATATATGTCATAATTATGGTATGCCATCGTATCATATGCAATGTTCTGCATTTTCAATTGCGTTTTTATTCTGCATGACCATGTCATATCAATTATTATTACTAACCAGCACACTTGGATTGCTATCATTCAAACAAAGACACAAGTACAGACGTCACACGTTTGAACAACTAGTTGTAGGTACTATAATTGGTTCTATTCTTGGGTGGATTACATATTTAATTGTTAAAAAATTAAAGGTATAATTGATGAATCATGTATATTCATTAGGTTTTGGTTATTTTAGACTACTACTGGTTGTGCATGGACTAGGAACACCATATGTTATACCATCCCAAACGGCGCTGTAACTAGAAGCCCACTTGTATTTCTCACATGCTCCTGTAACCCCGCTATTGTATTGATCAGTGTTGAAATTCATAGGCTTATCTTTTGGCCATGTTCCTAAACCTTGCACATTTACACAATTCCCAGAAATATCAGCATCCCAGAAATCTGGACAGGCGGGAACAACTGGGGGCCAATTTGTAACCTTGCTATATTTTAACGATACACCAACAAATACTAAAATTACACATAATAATAATGCGGATGATATCAATACAATTTTTTGAAAACTCTCCATAAACTAACTATATATTTATTATTTTTATAAATGCATAATGTCAGGTACCTATAGTAGATGAAAATACATCTATTCATACAATGGCATTACTATCAGAATGTTAATCAAATGATATAACAAGATTGCATTCACATAAAAACACCAATTAGAACCCCAAGTTTTTTTGAAGACATAAACACTATAAATCATTGCTAGAAGTGCTACCAAGTATGCAAGAGGAAAACTTAATAGAAGTGTAGACATGCAAATCCAATAAAATACAATATTTACTATTTCAACTCCCTTTAGTTCATTCCATAACCATTCAAGATGATTATTTTGATTTACAATTGTTTTAAACACGATCGGATTGTAGATAGTTTTATATAATGTTGTTGCTAATAATACAGCAACGTAGAGTGGTAATAAAATGCTACGAACCCATGAATATGAATTCGGTAACAGGAATAATACGGACAATGGTTGCATTAGACGAATTAAAAACCATGCTAAACAAGAAAACACAAAATTTAATTCCTTATTATTTGTTTCTATACTAGACCATATAAAGTACTCCGCCAATTGCATAAGTGTGAACGAAACAATGAAAAGGTATAAAAACTTGTTTTTGAAATCTGCGATCTTATATTGTGTATATTTTTCATTGTAATATATGAAAATCAATACAAATGTTGTAAATATAAACGTATTCAATGAAACATTCTTGTTCCAACACATATATATGAATCTATACAATAAAGTATTACTTTTGATATAAAAATAATTTTTTGTATATGAATATAGTAGATGAACGGCAGAATAGATATTAAAACCCCTACAACATCTTCGTTGTTCAAATTATACGATAAAATACCTGCAAATCAATGTGCGACATTTAGGAGTCCCACTGAAGGAGTCTTGGAAAATACTGATTTGTCAAGGGTATATTTTTCATGTGATAACATTGAAAAATTGCAAAATGGTATACGAAATGGGGTATACCAGAAATCCAACGGCCAGTATGTAATTGGACCACAGGATATGGATACACTGAAAATCATCATGAAGAGTGTATTTCTACAGCACTCTAAACATCGCCAGACAGGTATCAACGAACAAGTGCAAGAACTCAACAAATATGTATTGAATTACTGCATTAATCAAGTTTACGGAGAAGCACAGGGTTACATGAAGTATATTGAGGATGTTAGCACATTATCAGTCCCGATGTCTAATCCAGTAACTGAACACAATGAAAAGGAGTTACAGCAAAAACCCTGGTTTTAGATATCTCTGCCTAATATAAGAAACTCGATGATTCTTATATTATTATTCTATTTATATTTACTATCTTTTGTTACACCAGAAAGCAGTGGAACTAAACTTGTTGCTGATGAAGATAATGACCACATGTGTAGTTGGAACTATAGATTTGATAAAAACAAGAACCATTTTAATTTAGCATGGCCAGATAAGAATGCCGTTTATTTTGGTATGATAATACCATTTGGAAGTTCGAATATGACAATACAAAGTAACGAGTTGTTTGACCTCGTTGTACCAAGACATCCGATTGCATCCTATTTTTCAATTCAAATCTACACATTAGGTGACATGATTACATCAGAGTATCATATGAACGATGCAGAGGTTCTCTCGTTGAAGGGTCTTACACGTCTTGACACAAGCTATAAACTAAACTTTGGTTTTAATGAATCCAAATCACACTTCGCACTATTCCGAATATATGATTCTTATATTAACGACTATTGGGCAGGTTTAGAGCCAACTACGTACATAGACAATGTTCGACTTGCTAATTGTAAAATAGACTATAATCAACAAAACAACCTATACACTGACATTAATATAGGTGATTTCTGCAATATAAAAGACAAGTTTCATTTCATTGAAGTTCCGCCTGGTACTCTTACGAACTATGATGCTAACTATATGATAGCATGTATAGAGCCAAATGTAATATATAACATCGAAATTAAGGTACCTCAGTTATTTTGTTCGATGGGTTTTCAAACAGACGATGCACATCCACATGTAGATGAAAACTATGATATGCGATATGCTAGTCTCAGCATTCTAGCTACGACTGCTCCTAGACCAACGATCGATAGCTACGCATTTTCATGTAATGAAACCACATATACAAGTCAGATAATTGTTTCCGACGATGTTCCAATTCCAGGATTATTGTATCGCCAAATTTTACCAAACCCATTGTTCGAGTATAGTATTGCGAATGCCAAACATAAATGCTACAACCCATATGATTCAGATAATAAATATGACGTTGCTTGTATAGAAAAAAATATGAAGCATTATTTTCCGAAAATATGGAGAGAGTAAGTTAGTCACAAAATTATTCGGGGCAGCTAGAAACATAATGATAGAAACCATGATCCATGTTAGTATTATTTTTTATCTGTGATTTATGTTTGAATAGCAATTCAATGTTATCTTTCATACGAAAACACCCGTCAACTTCAATATATGTCTCGTGTTCGTCGTCACTACTATCCGAACAATATTCACTATAATCGCATGTCTTTGATCCAAATACAAGGTCCATATATAGCTCATCCTGTGTCGGTTCTTTAGCTACTCTTGTAACCCTTACCTTATACTTATGTTTTCTTCGTACGCTATCAGGTAGAAGCTGTGGATTATTCAATACAAAATATGGTTCGTCTTCCACAAGTGATTTACGATTGGTCGAAACCAAGTTTGAGATAAAATCATGATACGATTGTTTTGAGTCGAACTCAATTAATGGAAAGTTGTTATCCGACGTTATACCAAACGCCTTGTATACGAAAATCTGTCCTGAAGTAGTCATTATTTAACCTAGTATACAATAATATTAAATACTATTTTAAGTTCATTTTTATACTTGTGTTGTTTTGTAAGCGTTTGTATTAAGATTATACTGGTTTAGACGATATTATATAAACATATACTATAGATGGCGTCGTTAGTTTCAGAAGAACAATCGGAGTCACTATTTTTGAAAGATCCATTGGTTAACTCGTTAGTTTCAGAAGAAGCACCAGAAAAACCAGTTGTCAGTCGAGATATATTAATCGTTTTTGATATTGATGAAACATTAATACAATTTATTAACAAAGGTCCTTATCCTTTTTGGATGGGTCTATCAGAAGAACACAGAAGGGTTATTGATAACAATATAAAATATACAGAAATTCCAGAAAAAAAGCAGGTTATTTTATTTCGACCTGGACTTAAAGAATTTCTCAAAAAGGCACAAGATTCTGGACGCATAAAGGTAGCAATATGGACTTATTCTGAAAGAGAATATGCAGAAATGATAGCAGAAGAGATATGTAGAAAATTTGACTTACCTGAAGACACGTTCGTTTTTGCATATGGAACTGAAGATATACAAGATCATGATGTTCCAAAATCTTTAGAACAAATATGGAGTGATCCTAGATTCGGAAGCAAATTCAACAAGTTTAATACTTTTTTAGTCGACGATCGTTTTGGAAATGTTTGTCATGAAATAAATAATAGAAATAGTATTTTGATACAAGCATTTGCGCCTTTTGGTGAAAAAAAAACGAGAGAGGCGATGACACCAAAATTACTAGATAAGGCTGTAAATGATCATATGTTTAGTGATTTGACTGAAATTTCAGATAAAATTTTGAAAGACATAGATGGATGTAATGACGCGGAGATTAAAGGAGCTTTTAAAACTGAAAGTGTATTTGCTCCAAAATGTATGAAACGTAAGGGACTTTCAGATTACGTACAACCATATAAAAGGGGTATTCAATTATGCACAATTGGCGAGGTAGAAAATGCAGCAGCTCCTGGCAAAGGAGGGAGAAGAACCAAGAAAAGGAGAAACTACAAGAAAACAACGCAAAACAAAAGAGGAAACATGATGAAGAGAGGTAAAAAATCAATGCGAAAAAACATGAAGAACATGAAAAGTAAAAGATATCATCGTAGATAAGCTTATTTTATCTTGGATACCTTATCAATCATAAAATTGAATCCGTTTATTAATAGTATCTTATACCCATACTATTAATAGCTAACCTTTTGATATGCAAGATCAAGCCAAATTTTATGTAAAAGATAATGTATCTCAGCATGAATATGAGATACATCAATATGTATACAATTTGGGTATTGTAAATGTACCAAGAATCATAGAATACGACCAGTTTGCAAAACAAATGATAATGGATCGCGTCGGCGAAATGAACATATCCGACTTCTATGGAGAGAAGGCAAAACATATTGAACCAGAATTGTTTGACAGAATACGAGCCATCATCCAAAAGCTATACGATCACAATATTTTGTACATTGATATAACAGGTTATAATTTTATAGAAACAGATAATGAGCTGTGGATTATCGATTTTGAACATGCAACATATAACCCAACAAAAAAGAACAAGTTCGTTGAAAAGTTTTTGAAAGGATTTAATGGATGGAATCCCGAATTTATTTAGAGCTGTCAGGGAGGTTCTGAGACAGAACATCTTCGCGTATTTTATCATAAGTATTTGCGATTTTACTGATTAAATCATCATATGTTAATGATTTATCATAATACCCCATATTAGGTTCTTCATTTTCTTTCCATTCATCTGCTGAATGAACACAATAATTATAATCATTTTGATAAATAGCAAAAACACAACCACATTGTGAAAATCCTGCTACAGATTTCCATAATATGCCGTTTCGTGTTATACAATTATTATCTCTATTAATAATTAATAGGCTCGTCAACCATTCTTTAGTTGTTGGTTGCATCTATTTATTTCTTTATATTTATGTCTTTATATTATCTGTAAATGCGAATCGATCTAATCATTAATTATTTACGGCAAGTATCATAGTTCTCGACAAAAAACTCAACAGCTTCTCGTATGCCAACTTTAAAGTCGGTAAAATTGAAACCCGGGTTTCGAGACAAAAACCTAGAATTGTCGGCAGTTTTTTTATACTGACCATCTGAATAATTACTATTTGACTTAACACGATGTTCATAGTCAAATTCAGCTGCTATCAAACACGCAACCTCTCCAATTGTTATTTCTTCGCTCGTCGAAATAATCATATTCGCACAAAAGTCTCGATCAATGTTCTGCATGATTCCATGTGCTAAGTCGGTCGACAGAATAAACTGACGCAATGGCCTTCCAGTGCCTCTCACTTCAAAATCCACATTATTTTTCTTTGCCAAATAACACTTGTGAATTAACGATGGGATAACGTGACCATCTTCAAGTGAATAATTGTCGTGTTTACCATAAATATTGGTAGGGATAATGCAAGAATAGTTTCGCTTATGTTGCTCATTATACGCGCGACAATGGACCTCCATCATTCGTTTTGCATACGCATAAGCGTCGTTCGAATAGTGTGGAGGTCCATCATGAAGCATTTCCTCATTAATCGGATACGTGGTATCATCAGGGAAAATACAAGTGGACAGCATGCAAATAACCCTATCTATGTTTGTAAGATGACAGCTGCGAAGTACATTCATATTAATCAGTACATTCTTCTCAAACATATCAAGCTTGTAATTCATATTCTTGTAGAGTCCACCAACACATGCAGCCAAATGAATAACGATGTTGGGTCTAATGCTCTGAAATAACGACAACGTACACTCATAATCCGTCAAATCACAATCTGAAGATGACAAAAAAATAAATTCGTATTTATCTTCGTATTCATGAGCAATATCTTTGAATGCAGATCCGACTAGACCATTTCCTCCCGTAATAAGCAGCTTGGGTTTTGTACTATACGAGTCAATTGTTTCTATCAAATCGCCAATTATAAAATCTGCCATGTTCCTTATTTCTTTATCTTATTCTTTGTTTCTATTACCTTTTTAATGATAATTTTCTTTCGATTCAACTCCTTCTGCAAATCCTCCAATTCCGAAAGCCACATTTCCTGAATCGTGCGTTTCTGCAGAATCTCCAGCTCATCAGACTTCTGTTTGTGTTCATTGAACAGACGCGTCACATTCTCTTCTGTCACACTATCCATTGTCATCTTCGTCAGATATTTGTAATCGTCGTCATCATTCATCTTGTCGAACCCAGAGAGCAATTGCAATACCTGCTCTTTAGTTTTCTTACGCAGATCAATAGTCCCGTCCAAGTTCGCCTGGATATACTTTGCCTTGTTTGACAGCAACTTCAATTCTCCTTGTAGCGAAACAATGAGATGCTTCTTGCGTTCATTGTACAAGTCGAGTCTCGTATCATAATACAAGTCAATGATTTCCTCGACCTTTTCAAATTTACGAAGCTTGTCCTTTGCATCAAACGCGTGCATGTTTGTAGTCGTATGCGTTGTCATCAACTTCAACAATTTATCAACGCCATTGCATCCGTGATCCAACTTGACTAGCTCCAGTTCAGCCAACTTACCCTTACTGAATATGATCGTGAAATCCACATTCGTGTCCCTGCTCATATCCTGATAATCCTTGATCTGTTCTGATTCAATCAACGACTCCAAATGCTCCTTGAAGTTATCCGTCCAGTATCCAATTGGCAATTCAATCACACGAATCTTATCCGTTCCCAATGTTTCATATTTGCCACGAATCATGAACTTCGAGTCGCCAATCTTCTGAATTGTACCAGTAAAACCATCGTAGTAAGGTACGAACTCCTGAGTGTACTCTTCATTTCGCAGCTTTGCCTTCAAATAGTTGACAATTTCATTTGGGTTGTAGCACATGACATCCGTGCTGAAACCTGTACCGATTCCCTTTGACCCATTTACAAGAAGCATAGGAATGATCGGTGCGTAGAAGATAGGTTCTACAATAGTTCCATCATCATCCAAATACGTTAGAATCGCATCGTCTGCAACAGGAAACAACATCCGCGTAACCTTGTTCAACAACGTAAAGATATACCTCGGAGATGCACTATCCTCACCACCCTTCAACCTTGTTCCAAACTGACCCGACGGAATCAATAAGTTAATGTTATTCGAACCAACAAAGTTCTGTGCCATTCCCTTGATGGCCTGGTTCAAACTCTCCTCGCCATGGTGATAGCATGAATGCTCAGAAACATAACCACTGAACTGAGCAACTTTTATTTCCGTGGTAAGATTCTTCTTGAATGCAGCGAACAAAATCTTTCGCAGACTGATCTTCAAACCATCCATCAAATTGGGAATACTGCGATCACAATCATACTTTGAGAAATGAATCAGCTCTCGATTAATGAAATCAGGATACGTCACTTCTTTCTTGTTCGTGTCGAGATAAGCCTCTCGGTCATAGAGTCCAAGCCATCCCTTGCGATCATCCGCGCGTTTCTTGTTGAATACCATATCAATCGAATCGTCGCTATCTTTTCCAGTATGAATAAAATCAACAAACTTTTTGTTATCGAAGTACTCGCGAAACTCTTTGCCAGTGCTAGTTCCGAGACCCTTGTAATATTTTACATGCCAACCCTTGACATCATTCAACTTCTTCCACTCCTCATACTCGCCGTCATTGTAGAATAGAATTTCAGTTGATCCCTTCTTAGCCTTCAAGATTGGGGTATTCATGAATCCAATAAAACCAGGAACTTCCAGAAGTGACGGCCATTCTGACTGGAATAGGTTGACACACAACCCTTTAATGTGACTACCATCTGAATCTTGGTCTGTTAAGAAGACCACCTTTGAATATCGGAGACACTTCTTCACATCATCCGCTGACTTGTATACCTTATTCAATTCAAGACCAAGAGCTTTCTTGAGGTCCGAAATCTCCTTGTTTTCGGCAACCCTCTTAGCAAGCTCACCGCGAACGTTGAAAACCTTACCCTTCAACGGGTAAAGACCATACGTATCTCGATCTTTAGATTGCATACCCGAAAGAGCACCCGCTTTGGCTGAATCTCCCTCGACAACGAGAAGAACACACTGATCTGACTTATCGGTTCCTGCCCAGTTTGCATCTGTCAACTTGGGAATTCCGCGAACATTCTTTGTCTTTGACCCGTCTGTCTTTTTTGCAGCCTTGGTGTCCTTTATTTCCATAAGAGCACACGCCGCATCCATAACACCCATCTTCGCAACCTTCTCAATAAACTTTTCCGAAACATCACACTTTGAACCAAACTTCGACGACGGAGTGTTCATATACTCCTTTGTCTGACTATCAAATGCTGGGTTTTCAATATCGCAACGAATAAACAGAATCAGCTGATCCTTGATGCTATTCGGAGTTACCTTGACCTTTTTCTTTTTCTCAATGTACTCAGAAACTCCTCTCGTGATCTGATTCAAAATATACTCTACGTGTTTACCACCCTTTATCGTATTGATCCCGTTCACGAACGAAACATGAGCAAACTCGCTGTGCAGCGCAACCGCAAATTCCCAACGCTCGCCACCTTCTTCGTAAACCCTGGTCGCCTCCGCGCCGATGTACATATCAATATACTGCTTGAAATTCTTCACTGGAACAACTTCATTGTTGAACTTTACCTTGATACTCTTGTCTGTGAGAGCAGCAATATCATACACGCGTTTCCTCAACAATGACATCATATCATCGTTGATTCCGGGAATGTCAAACCGCTTGTAGTCGGGATTGAACGAAATCTTTGTGTAAGGCTTCAATTTTGATTTAGTAATAGTTGGCTTGCCAATTACAGACAAATTCTCACTAAACTCCTGAACGTACTTCAATCCACGAGTATGGTCGACAGTCTCCAAAACAAACGACTTTGCAAAGATCGAAACCAACTTGATTCCAAACCCATTCTTACCACCAGTAATCTTCTTCTCATCTTTGTTGTAGTTGGTAGACGTGCGGAGATGCCCAAAGATCATCTGAGGAATCCACATTTTGTGAGTAGGATGTTCAGCAACATCGATACCATTTCCGTTGTTCATCATAGTAATCTTTCCGTTTCCGTCAATCGTGATTTCAATGTCTGTTACCTTTAGATTGTCACTAGGATTTGCACTAGTGTTCTGTTTGATCTTTGCTTCCATCCGCTTTGCATGATCACTTGAATTAACAAATCCTTCATTGCATAGGTTGTAAAAACCAGGTATGTAGGTGATACTTCGCTGAACAATTTTGTCGGGTCCGTCAGCAACCCACATCAAGGCCTCTATTTTCTCGATAGAACCAATAAAGGTATCGGGAATATCCTTGATGTGTTCAAGTTCACCCTTCATCTGGTATTCGACTTCATGGTTGGTTTTAGTCATTACTACTATTAATATGTATCTCTGTTTATATAATTATAAATTGTTTTCATTTTTTTGAATTATATGATAACTCACTTATAATAGGGTTTTCAAATTTTTTTATTCATTTAGTATATAAATGTTAGGAGGAATTCGTGGATTAATGCAAAGACCTACTATGAAGACTGAACGTAATTATGAAGATTTTGAGCACACACGTTTCTCATTGAGGAATGGCTGGAACACGAGTTACAAGGGGCAGTTGAAGACCGCTAGATTGCAGCGTGTGATTACGCCTTTCCGTGCTGTTAACAATGCGGGAGATTTACTTGCGCGTCGCGATTATACATGCGGGGGAACTAGTCAACAAACCAGCAATCTTAGAGGTTTAGGGAATCGTTTCGGATCTGTTCACACTGATATCTGTGATGGAACTGGAGTACCCGCTGCCACTTGCAATCCCAAATATGTCTACGATAGTTCCGACTATATCCGATTTAAGAAGCAGGGGGCTGTTGTTTTAAATTACAACAAGAACAAATAAGTTTTTTTGATAAATAATTATTAAAATCGTATTTTATATTTAAATTACATAAATATAAAATAATTATGCAGGTATTACCTGTTGTTGTAACGAATTATTGATTTTATTTCTTATTATGTAGACCGACGAAATTGATAATAATAATATTTCTAATGATGATCTTGTAATCATTGGCGTGTCTTCATTTACAATACTATAATACAACCACATATTAGATGAAGAAATACTCAAAACGCAAAATAACAATGATAAACTATTTGTGCTTTTGTTTTTATAAAGCAAAAACATGAATATAAACCTACTAACAACCGAAATAGATGTTGCTGTATAAGGTATTAAACTAAGTTTTTCTGAATTCATTACTTTATATACTTAATGTCTTGGTTTTATTTATAATTGTTTTGATTCCCCTTCTACTTTAATGAGTTCCAATAAGAAAACTATCGGACAACTCTTTGGTATAAAAGGTTCGTGTCCATCTTCACCATAAGCTAATTTACTTGGAATATACAACTCCCATTTTTCACCTTCTTTCATAAGTTGAAGAGCTTCAGACCACCCTTTGATTACATCTTCAGGTGAAATTGATAATGGTTTATTTCTAGCATAAGATGAATCAAATATTTTACCATTATATAAAGAACCAGTATAATGACAAACACACGTTGATTTAGGAACTGCACTTTTACCATAATAACACGATGTTATTGTTTTATACATTAATCCAGATGGTAAAGTGACAACGCCAAAGTCGTTTGATTTTCTACGTAGCCATTCTTCTCTCTCCCAAATATCAGTCTGCATTATATTATAAATATAAAACAATTTATAAAAATAAACATAAAGAAATATTCTATTCAATAAAATTGTATATTATTAATTACGTGTATCTATTGATTTTATTTTTATTAGTGTAATGTATATTATGGATACAAATACAATAAATTCTTCTTTTTCTAATACACCACCATCTATTAATAATTTTACTAATAATCCAACAGCTTCAATTGACTGGAAAACAACATTGATTGTCATCGTAGTTCTAGGTCTATTAGGTTTCAATATTTTTGTTTATTTAGCAAATGGGTCAGAGGGACTGCTAAATATTATAAGGCCTATTACAAAAAAACTTGTATATTTATTTGGACTTGTAACTGGCACTATTATACACGATACCGCAGGGGGAACAAAAGAAATAGTTGGAACTACTGCTAGTGTCATAGATAAGGGGTTGGATTCGGTTCAGACGATAACAAAAAAAACTCTCCAGTCAGATGTTATTCAACCACCAGATATTTTAAAAAGTAGCACGTTTAATAAGGCGTTAAATACTGCTAGTCAAAATAGCGCACATGATAAGGACTATCAAGCAGATGATTCTGACAGCCAGATTCAAAACAAAGCATCTAGGTCAGGTTGGTGTTTTATAGGTGAAGATAGAAACGTTAGGTCTTGTGCGGAAGTTGGTGCAAATGATATGTGTATGTCAGGTGACATATTCCCTAGTAGAGAAATTTGTGTAAACCCAACATTAAGACCATAATATATATCTATTCACCATAAGTTATTTTAATATCTTAACTTCTGATGAATCTATATACAAATCACCACAATTAAATCTGGTTCGTATATTTAATATCTTCCTTGAGTCTGCCTGTATCGTTAAAAATTGCATTCTTTTAATACTTGTAATTGTTTGAATAGTACTACCTGTTATATCAGTAATAACAAATTGATTTTTACTTTCAATTATATTATCATCATAATATACTACAAAGTTAATACTATACGTATTATTCGAAGCATTATGTACAACACTATTCAACCTTACACGAGGAGGTATTGGTATTTTTATGATATTTGATAATAACGATGACATTATACCATAACTAAAAGAATCTCCTTTGTTAGCGTCGATAGTTGTATTATTTATATCAATTGTATTCGGTATAGGGATATAATTTTTATATAATAAATTATCCGAACCTGTATATTTCATATTAAGAATCAATTTACCTCCAATATAAGAAGTAAACGTCAATACTGGAGGTGTCAAAGAGACATTTAATATATTACTTTTTGTTAATACATCATTATCTATGTATTGTAAATAAAATTGCGTATCCTGGGTAATTCCATCAACATTAATTGTTTTGTTATTTTGTGAAATTTGCATACTGATCCATTCATCACTAGAAGCATATTTATAAATCAAAGACATGTTAGAATATACTGATGATTGATTCAAAAATGATTTTGTATAATAAGACAATTCTAATATGTATGTTTTTATTTTATAGTCTGCAGAATTTGCAAGAGTTATTGTGTTCATTTTTAATACGATTGCTGGGTTTATTATAATTGGGTATGATTTAAATAAAGTAGATGATTCATTGTTAAATTTAGCAGTTAACATGTATTGGTTCGCGTGATCAATATTTATGTTAAATATATTATCATCGTATCCATCATTGTTTATATCATATGAAGTATTTTCAATATGACAAGTTTTTAATCCATGAATATTTATAAATGGTGCTATCTCACATGTTAATACATTATTATTATTTTCAATAATATCAATCAATGGACATTGATCAACATTTACAATGTCAGATGACATTTTACCTGTTTTTCCATTATCAATAACTATACAAAATGTTTTTGTTTTCGAAATCGGTATAGATATTTTTTTCTTTCCATAAATATTTATTTTTCGTGTATTTCCATCATTTTCATCTACATACAAAAATATTTGTTTTTCATCGATATCATCATAGTTAACATCAAACGAAACAATGTTTTGTTCCTTTGATTCATCATACAAATAGGCTACACTAGTTATTGTTGGTTGCTGAAAAAAACTATCAATTTCAAAGACACGCTGGACATTAATTGTGTTTGGCAACGATGAATCATAACACAATGGTATAATTGGTCCTGGAACATCTGATTTATCAGTTGTAAAACATAATTTTTTAGGCGCACATATTGGATTATTAAAGTTCGGATTTGTATATGTCTCGCTTTGTGTAGCAAAACTTTTCCTTCTGTATGAATTTATTCCCTTTACAAGTTGTGCATATTTCTGCGTCTTTGTAAGTTTGAAATTGTTATTGTTATACTGCAAAACATCACCTTTTTTCTGCATTTGAAGTTGTTGGCGAACAGCCTCTGAAGGTTCTATATATTTAGCTTCTGTCCGACTCCATGGAGGTGAATAATCTGTTGTTGATATTTTATCACACATATATAAATAATATATATTTTATAAATTAATTCTATAATTTATAAAATTTCATCACATAAATATTATTCGTCAACAAACCAACGGGTTGCCAGATATTTTACATTTTTTGATGTAAGACCAGCAGAATTATCAGATGCTACCATATTCAGATTTGGACCCGTTGAAGCGACTTTATTAATTCCTGTAGTTCCTAATGCATAGTTGTAATATTGCAAGTTGGAGATATATCCGTCAAAACCACCATTTAATGCTACAAATACGTCGCCGTAATTTTGTTTAGGTACACCTGTCAATTCAACACTTCTTGTAATAGTGCCGTTTACATATACGTCTAAAAATGTGTTTCTGCATCGTAAAATAACATTTACCCATTTATTAATTGGAATATTAGGAATATCAATTTCTTCGTTTATTACGTCAAATGTATTCATCATAACGACAAGTTTATTTGTTCCAGGTGCAATATACAAACCTGGAGCATTATTAGGGAAGTTCAATCCAACAACTCCTTTGTCATCTGGATATTTTTTGGTTAAATCTACATTACCTTTGTGAAAAATATGACGATATTGAGTATTGTTGTAATCTAAGTTATTAATATAAATCCAAACCGACCAAGAGAACTCTATTCCGTCAACTGCATTATCTGAACGTCCGATGGTAATTGATCCATCTTTTGTGGGATCTTGTGTTATTGTGCGTTTCTGTTTTGCATCAACCATTCCATTTATTAGTATAGGAGAGTCTGTCGGTTTGAAAAAATATGTAACCAACGAAATACCAACACGTAACAAAATAATAAAAGCAATAACGATCATAAATAAAAAGGAAAACCTTGTTACTAAACCATTTGAATCTGAAAATGACTGAGATTGCGGGGTCATTGTCGATTGATTAAAACTCATTTAATATTACAGAAGAAAATTTACTAAATTGTGACACTACTTTGCGGCGTTCCATTTTCAATAAGTGACAATTGAATTTGATAAGTTGACAGGTTAGATAACCATCCAGTTGGTCCATCTGCATAAATGTTCCACGCTTGTTGTGGGTTCATCGGCTTCTCAAAGTATAAAAATTTAGATGTCCATCCATCAAAACCTCCATCGGGAGTTAAATATACATCATTAGGCGAAACCTTGGCGGTACCAGACAAAATTTGCGTTTTTACTAGTTTTCCATCTAAATACACGTCTAATGTTTTCTCGTTAATACTGATTGATAAATTTACCCATTTCTGGATTGGTATATTATTCACTACAATGTCATCTGGTGTTGTATTCGGAGAGAAACAGCTCACATATACGTGAATTGAGTTTTCAGTGTCTCCTAAAGCTACGCATGGACTAGGACCACTGGCTTTTATCGACGCAGCCGTTGGTTCATTATTGCTAAGGTTTGATCTAGCAAAGAGTATCTTGGGGTTACCATATTTATACGTCCAGTCATTGACATAAAACCAAGTGGAAAATGCGTAGTTCGTTGATAATCCACCTCCAGGAAGATTTTTCCCGTCAATCTTTGTAACCGCTTGACCATTACGCAAATTACCCTGTAAAGTATTGCTTGTCGAGAAAATATACTTCAATATGAAAAAAATCAGTACTACCACCGCTATCAGAGATAATATTGTTAAAGGGCTCATATACACAATATACAGAATAAAATATATTTTGTATATTGAATTATCATATAGTTTCTTAAGTTTCGTATTATTTTTTCTAAATAACAAATTATTGTTGACAATTTAATTATATGTATTGTGAAAAGGTGATATACATAGATATCATCTTATTAAACGTCGTTTGGTTAGACATTACATTGATGGTAAGATTTTTATACCTCCATATGTTGTTGGAGGCGAGCTATCTTTTACCATGTTATATAGATAATACATTTTACTTGTCGTTAGAGGTTGTTTGAAATAGACTATATTACAGACCTTTCCATGTATTCCATCTTCTTCTCCTACTACTAGTTTATCTAAAGACATGTAAGGTACAACGCTTATCTCTGATTTAACAAGCTCTCCATTTAAAAATATATCCATCGTTCCTCCAAGATAATTAATCACAACGTTATTCCATCTTTGTAATGGAAAATCATTAGTTTCATATACAACAATTTCTTCACGTGTTTGTTGGTATTCACTTACAACTAATACGGAGAATGTGTTTGTATTCGCATTGTAACGAATATTAGGTTTATTCCCGTAATTTAATAGTGATGTATCTCTTGCATACGATATATTTGTGTTGGGTGGTTCAGCATTCAAATAAACCCAGAAGGATAATCCATATTGATATTTGAAACCTGGTTTTGTTGGTAATGTAACCTTTACTTTATTACCAGATTCATCCATTTGATCATATTCATATTTATAATCATTATCATTTATCCCATTCATTTTGTCATATGTACTAATTTCATGTGAAGTGTCAGTATTTATTGGTTCGTTTTTAAGTTGATTTCCACCCTGTAAGTTGATATGGTCGAATAACAATGGTAATGTTAAATATGCTGTCGCAATAATACTAGTAACAAGTATAACGATTAATGATGTCCATGAAGTTTTTTTGTATTGATCAATCATAAGCTTTGCAAAATCAAATAACAGACAAGGTATATACAAAATTATATTAATAATTAACGTAAAGAAACCTGCCTTCTGAGAATTACCAAATGGAAGACTGGTATAGTAAAATTTATATATAAAAAATGCAACGACAGCCATCATTACCATAAATATGATAGTTGATGTTGAGTTCGTTTTTTGTACACCAGAAACAATTGCCCATATCGCTAGTAACAGCATCATAATTCCAATCAAAAGTTGATTGTTGAATATATCGTCAAATTTTCTTAGTAATGTGTTCTCAGACCCTGATGCATTACCAGATCTGCTTACAAAAAAATTGGTACCCCATATGATTGTAGTAACCAACAAGAGTGATATAACAGAGGAGGAAACTGGTTTGTCATCCATAAAACCATCAGTTGAGGATTTTACTGATATTCCAATTATAGCAGTTAGTAAAAAAATTATATATAATACATTAAAAAATACACCCCATTTACCTGTATTTGGATTTTGGAATTCAAAATTCTTGGTTGTACTTGATATTATTAATCGAACAAATAGATACATGAATGTCAAGAATGTAATCGTAAGTGTGATTATCGCGTTAGAGTTATATGTATTGTGTAGGAAATTTCCTGGATCTGCTGAGTAACTGATTACCATTACGACCAAAAAGCACGACAATATTATCATAGTTTTGATTTGCTCTTGAATTGTGTTGTTCAGGTTGAGTGTGTAATCATTTGCAAGGCCTTTGTAAAATACACCTATCGCTAGTATAAGAGTTATTGGTGCGAATATATAAGCATATGAGTCAAGGGTTTGCTTTGGTACTATTGTAAATACAAGAGTTAAAGCAAGTGTAAATAATAACACAAATGAAGTATAGAACATTGACGAAAATAATAAACGCCAGTCTTGTAAACTTGGTAATATTGAAAAACAGAAAAATACTATAAAAAACGTAAATGATGCAACAAACAATATACTTGCTGTCGTTTCGGCTGCTGTTGTCCCTCCCAGCGCCTGTTTGTTGAATAATAAAATTAGAATTATTATTGATAAGGTAGAAACAATTACAAAAAGTAGTAGCTGTTTTGGTGTACCGACCATCCCACTCAATGACAATGTATCCTTTACTTTTTTCAAAATTTGCGTGTTTGCTTGCTTGACAGCTCCTGAATTATATTTTGCAGCATCTCCTGTGAGGGGAGGCTGTTTAGATGCAAACTCTACCTGTTTTTTTGATTCGGCAAGTGATCTGCTATATCCTCTGTCCGCTGCACTCATTATTATAACATTAGATATTCATTTAGTTGAATCATACAGATTTGTCATCATTGTTGTTAAAGTTGATAATCAATGAATATTCGCCTTGTATTAAATTGTTTAACTATATCCATTGTGTTATTACCTAGTGAAATCCTAGAAATATAAACAGGGGTTTCGATTAGAAAGTCGTTAAATAACCCGCATATAGTGATAGAGTCTAAATTCAGTGTTTCGCTCATAACCTCTATAATATCTCTGTACGTATTATCGGTTTTATATCGTTGTTTTGGATTACTCTCTTCAAATGTGAATATAATATTTACGCAATTTTCAAAAGCCTTAGCCTTTATATGGGTTATGTTATAAGGTATTTGAAAGTTCCTTAATTTTACACAATCCGCAAACACATAGGATTCTATGATCGAGATACCACAAAGCTCGATCGAGCATAAGTTTATACACGATCTGAATGCACCTTGCTCTATTTTTATATTCGGGTTTCTTATGGTAATCTTTTTTAGGTTTATACAAAATGCAAATGCTTCTCTTTTTATTATTTGCACATTGCACGATAGTATTAACTCTTCTATTTCGTTATTGTTTTTGTATTCGTTAACATCGATACAAGATATGTCAAGTAGAAGACATTGTTGATTATATTTTTCAAAATTCATATAAGGATGATGTATATCATCGTTATATTAAACTAAAACCCTAATCTTATATTCTGATTATTTCCTTTTTATTATTCTGTGTTTCTTTGTTTTACGATTAACCCTTTCTTTTTTTTGTGATCGTCTTGATTTTTTTGATTTATGTTTACGTTTACGCTTAGACCCACCATTTTGTCTCTCAATATCCATAAAATCTTCTGGATTATCTAATCTTAAATTATCAGGTGGATCTGCAATATCAGGTGGATCTATAATATCATGAAATTCGGAATGATTATCTAATATTAAACTACTATTCGTTCGTTGTAAATTCCATTCCAGTATATCTCTTATATGACGGCTGTAATAAATATATTCTGGTTTAACTACAAGTTTGTTCATAATCCAATTTATAAACATCCAGTTAGTTTCCGAATATCCGCTGTAAATCTGAGTGTATGTTTGGGCAGTTAAAGGTTCAACTAAAAGATTTCTTAGCTGATGAAGTACGATATATACACAAAATAAATCTCTTGCTTTTTGAGAGGAATCTGGAAATTTCATATCAATAATAATTCCTGTATTTCCATTCGCTATTTCCATATCACTATCAGATACGACGAAAACCTCAAAAATATTTGGAATTTCATTAAAATCTTTCATGCGATAATCATCAAGACTCGGACTGATTATATTCATATATATATATATTACTAAATATTATTTTAAAATTAATATCATATATGATGCAACGCATTATATATTGTTATTTGACATGTAATATTAATTATATTATTACATGTTTATTCAAAAGCTAGACAATACAGTCTTCTTTCCATGACACTCGCGGCAAAGTGCAATTAAATTCTGTACATCGTTGCCGCCTCCATCTTCTAGACTGATCTTGTGATCCACCTCATATGTATAATCCAGCTGTTTCGTACAATGACCGCACTTCCACTCTTGTTGGGAAGCAATATATTTCTTCTTCATACCACTAACTGAGCGATTCACACGACCTCCATTCATGGGATTAGGTTTATTACGCTCATTAAAGTTTGGTTCACCATTGGTATCTAGATTCTGAGAAGTAAAATCAAAAATTGGAGATAGCATATCAAGCGAAGTTTTATCGATAGGCATATACTTGACGACATTGTTCGCATAAACAAGCATATTCCTACCTTCTGTTGGATTTCGTTTCAACAATAAATAGACTCCAAATCCTATCACTCCAAAAAATGCCATTTGATAATATTTTTTAAATGACAATAACATTTTCATATATTTTCCATCGTGGTATGTGTTGTAAATAAAAAATGCCGTTGCTCCTAATACTAATATTTCAAGTTTCATATATTATAATATAGTTATATTAAATCTTCATCATAACAAGAACTACACCAAGGAGAATCATAACATAAGGAAGGAGGACTAAGAACCAAGAGACGGATTGGTATCCCTTGCTGCACAACCAACTTAGGATCCAAGTCCAAATAACTGCGAAAAGTAAGTTGGTAAGCGTAGTCTCAATGCAGCACATCTTTTTCATGATAGCAAAGAAGCTACCAATCAACGCAATAATAAAATAGATCTTGGCGGGCGTGCACAACTCCTGGAATATCTTCATGGCGTTCATTATAATAAATGTAAAGATAATTTTATGCAACAGCGGATTTTGTAATTGTAATAAAATTTTAATCTTTAGTTTTTACTTATTTTATATAGTTATTTGTTCTAAATCAGAATACAACTCGTTTATATTTATTCTTCCACTCTTAAATAAATGTTTTTCAAATAAAACCCTGAATTTCTCACTCCTTTTTATAAGTGGTAAATATGTCACAATAAATCCCCATAAATCAACATTGTGTATAAACTCGGAGTTGTAATAATCTAGCGCATCGAAAACATTACTACTTGAAAAACGTCTTAACACGTCATAAATAAAATCAACCGCGAAGGGAAAAGTATATCTTTGTTCGCCTGCAACAAAATCCTTCTCACCATTAATTAAACATATCATGTTGTTAATATATTCATAATGCCCTTGTTTTTCCTTATACTTGGTTACTATATCCTCTGCCTGTTTTTTGTCTTTCAAATCAACCGCCATTTGGTTGAACTCATCAGAAAAAAGTATAACAGATAATGGAAGATTAAACTGAAATGGTCGCCGTTTTAACATTTTTGGTATTTGATTGCCCTTTTTTTCAAATGCAAATCCCCAGTCTATCAATACGGAATTATATTCGTCATCTATCAATATATTTGTATCTTTTACGTCGCAGTGAAATACATTTAATTTGTTCATTGGAACAATACCATTTTTCAATAATTTAACAAGTGACTTGTGGACGTCATTGAGTTCGCTCATTTCTGATTTACTCGCCTTCTCGTTGATCGTCATACCTCCATTTGGCATATTGAGAATACGGAGTTTATCCAGAGACTGGTTTATATTATCGAGTTTGATATCATATCTCTTTTGCAATGAAGTACACTTACTGGTAAAATTATCAAGATCCGCTTTCGGAATAATATCTGGTTTACACATAGTTATATCATGCAATAAGAAGTGCTTTTCATTTTCTGGAACACCCGATAATATTTTCTTGAGATTGCTTACCTCTTTGTATTCCAATTCAGCATAATCGGTTAACATTAATTTGCTTACCTGTTGCTTGTCATTTCCGCGTTTCGAGTTAGCACATTTCAATGCGGGTGAAAAAATGCAACCATACCCGCCAGACGCAAGTGCATTCCCTCCATTTGTCCTGCGGTTTTTTCTAGTGTAAGATCGTTTATAATTTACGCGTCTTTTTTTCGTTTTTTTTGTCGTTCGAGAACTTCGATTATTGATTTTTTTCATTGCTATATTATACATATATTATTTGTCATAAAGGTAATATATAGTTGACGACAATAACACAATGACGATTAAATATGATAATTTCTCTCTAAATTTATAATACTCGATGGTTTTCGTAGTTGTTGATTTATATACGTCGTTGTATTGTTTGTAGAATTGCTCGAGTGTTATTTGAGGTTTTTCAAGTTTCTGGTTTATTTTGTTATGTACAAACCATACCCATCTAACAAATGATTCGCGATTGTCTAGATATGGTGTAATCGGATAATCTGATAATAGATTTTTGAAATCACTTGATATTTTTTCTACTGGTAAAAACAAGTGTAAGTTTTGTATAAATTCATAATATTTTTTCTTAGTTACATCATTGGGTGTTTTTGGGTATGTCATAGCTATAGAATCTATGAAGAACCAGAAGTGTGGACCCCATATTTTCGGATCTGGAGAATTCATACTACAATACGTATAATTTTTTCCATCTTATTCTCCGCAAATGTAATATAAATGACATAAATACAAAATACAATATATGTAATGAATAATTGCAATAATTGCGATAAACAAGGGCATCAATTTCATCAATGTAGATTACCAATAACAAGTTGTGGGATAATTTTGTTTCGTATCCACGAAGATAAATTGCAATTTCTAATGATACGACGCAAGGATAGTTTCGGATACATCGATATAATGAGGGGTAAGTATTCAATGAGTAACATGATTCAGATGCAGACAATTGTAGATGAGATGTCAGTAGAAGAGAAGGATCGATTAATGAACATGTCGTTTTCTTTATTGTGGAAACAAATGTGGGGAGATACATCACATTACAATAACGAGGAGATTTCTGCATCAAAAAAATGTGATCTAATGAAGAAAGGTTTGAATGAAGATGGCATATCTCTATATGAACTAATACGTAGAAGCACGACAAAATGGCTTGAAACCGAATGGGAGTTTCCAAAGGGACGGAGAGAAAGGAAGGAGAAGGAAATCCAATGTGCGTTACGAGAATTCGAAGAAGAAACTGGTATTGGGAGACATCGAATAACAATTATTGAGAATTTACTTCCTTTTGAGGAGACATATATCGGAACAAATCACAAGTCTTATAAACACAAATATTTTTTAGCATTTACAAAAGATAAAACATCTTTGAATAATTTTCAAAAGAGTGAAGTCAGCAAGATTGAGTGGAAAAGTTATGAAGATTGTATGCTATCTATAAGGCCATATCATTTAGAAAAGAAAAAAATTATTACAAACATATATAACGTATTGACGCAAAATAAATTATACTTCTAGTGTATATGAAGCGTATCCTAACAGGAACACGACGGAATAAAAAAACTGGTGAGTATTATAAAATAGCAGATCGCCCAGATAAATTATTGGAACCAATGGTTGTAAGTGAACTTGGTAATAAAGAGAAAGAAGATCGCATCGACGAAGAAATAAAAAAGGAGTTGGATGCTCTTACTGAAAAGACTAAACGTTCGCGATGCCCCAAAGGAACACGTAAAAACAAATATGGTGATTGTGTAAAGAAATCTGACGGAGATGAAAAAGATGAAAAAGAACCTATCCAACTACGAATAGAAGATGAATTGAGAAATGATGTTCCAGTTGAACAAGTTCATCAAGTAAAGGAAAAAGAAAAGGTTAAACGCCCAAGATGCCCCAATGGAACACGTAAAACCAAGGATGGTAGGTGTGTGAAAAAAAATGGCGAGGAAGTAGCCCCACTTAAAGATGATAATGATGGTATCCCTGAAATTCAGAGTAAACGTAAAGTACCCGCAGAGCCCGAAGTAATGATTGACAACGGGCCATTTGATCCTTCTACGGATTGTAAAGTACAAGAAGTGGCCGAAATGAATTGTGATAACGAAAAACATTATTCAAAAGAGTGCAATCGATTCTTACTCAAAAAGGAGGTCATCGAAGGTAAATGTTTAAGCGAAAATCATCTGTATCCAAATTTAAATGACAAGGAATTTAATATTAAGATTTCTTCAAAAAAGGAGTTTAGCGATACAAAGTATGATGGCGATATACATACCGACATAGCCTCCTACGCGGATAAATTAGCAAAGGCAGACTTTGAATTACAACCACACCAAGCGTTCGTAAAGAATTTCATGTCTGCTCAAACCCCATACAATAGTTTATTGTTATATCACGGATTAGGTAGCGGGAAAACGTGCAGTGCAATTGGTGTTTGCGAAGAGATGCGAGATTATATGAAACAGATGGGAATTACGAAACGTATTATCATAGTTGCATCAGAAAACGTGCAGGATAATTTCAAAGTCCAACTTTTCGACGAGAGAAGGCTGAAGAACATAGATGGTCTCTGGGTTCACAAAGGATGTATAGGAAATAAACTGATAAAAGAGATCAATCCTATGAACATGCGTGGTCTGACAAAAGATAAAATTATAACGCAGATTCGCAACCTTATAAACTCGTATTATTTATTCACAGGATACGATCAGTTTGCAAATTACATAAACAATACCATGAATCCTGGTGCGACAGATGCAAGCGAACTGACAATAAATGAAAAGGGTATCAGGCGCTTGCGTAATGAATTTGATGAGCGTTTGATTGTTATCGATGAAGTTCACAACATACGAAAAACAGATGACAACAAGAACAAGAAGGTTGCTAACTTTTTGGAAGTGCTTGTTAAATGTGCTGAGAATATGAGGCTTCTTTTGTTATCTGCTACTCCAATGTACAATAGCTACAAAGAAATCATATGGTTGTTAAACCTAATGAACATCAACGATAGACGCGGTTATATTGAAACCAAGGATGTGTTTGATTCGTATGGTAAGTTCAAACCAGGTGGACAAGATCTTCTTATCAAAAAGGCGACAGGTTATATATCCTATGTAAGAGGAGAGAATCCTTACACATTCCCATATCGAGTCTATCCCAGTGAGTTTGCTAAGGAAAAATCATTCCCCGATTTTGAATACCCGTCTTATCAGATGAACTTGAAGCGCATCAAGGATGAAGACAAAGAGCGTATCCTCAGTTTGTATTTGACAAAAATAGGAAACTGCAATAATTGCGGTAATTGTCAGTATTGTGTGTATCGTTACATCATACACAAGTTGAGGAATAAGGAGTTTTCTATCACAACCAAGAAGGGTGTCGTCAAAAATATGCCATCGTTTGCTAATATGGAGTCGTTTGGTTATACGTTGCTCCAAAAGCCATTAGAGGCTTTAATAATGAGTTATCCAAATAACAAGCTGAAAGCACAAATCGACAAAATACCAAAGGAGAAATATATAGAGGAGATATCTGAGGAGTTTGATAAACAGGTTATTGAAAATGCAACTCTATTACCAGAAGCAGATGATGAAGGTTTAAAGCCTTTACAATCAGAACCAGTTGTCGACAAACCAAAAACACAAGTGGGTGGTTCAGTGGATGCGAAGGATTTGGTTGGACGAGGAGGTCTTAAGCGGTTCATGAAATTCGACGAGTCAACTAATCCACCTAACAAGGGTAATTTCGAATACAAAGAAACAGGGTTTGGACATATATTCTCTCCCGATGTGATTGGAAAATATAGTTCGAAAATAAAGAGTATCATTGATAACATATATAAAAATGGATCCGCAGCAAAAGGTGTGATACTTATATACTCTCAGTTTATTGATAGTGGCCTTATTCCAATGGCTTTAGCACTTGAAGAAATGGGATTTACTCGTTATGGAGAAGATACAAAACCATTATTCAAGAACAAACCAACTGATGTAGTAGATGTCACCACTATGAAGCCACCGAAAGATAAGAAGAAATTCTCACCCGCGAGATATTCAATGATTACAGGCGATCCACGCTTATCTCCTAACAATGTGTTTGAAATTAAAGGGCTTACGAACGAAGATAATAAAAACGGAGAGAAAGTAAAGGTTGTTTTGATTTCAAAAGCCGGTTCAGAAGGTATCGATTTAAAGTTTATCCGTCAAGTCCATGTCCTCGAACCTTGGTATAATATGAACAGAGTGGAGCAAATTATTGGTCGTGCAGTTCGTAATCTGAGTCACAAGGATCTTCCATTCGAAGAGAGAAACGTTCAAATATTCATGCATGGTACGATACTCGAAGACGAAAACAAACAAGAAGCTGCCGATATGTATGTGTATCGTGTAGCCGAATATAAAGCAGTTCAGATGGGGAAAGTTAGTCGGTTACTCAAAGAAACGGCTGTGGATTGCATTATTAATCACGAACAGGTCAACTTCACACAAGAGATAATGTCGTCTGTAATTGAAAAACCTATTGTACAAGTATTATCGGATGGCACAAGGATGGAGGATTTCAAAGTTGGAGATACACCCAATTCATTTGCATGCGATTATATGGAAAAATGCACATTCGATTGCCGTCCGAAAAAGAAGATTATAATCGAACAGGCAAATAAGGAACAAGTAGAAGGACAAGAAGAAAAAGAAGGAGATCAAGAGAAAAAAGTAGAACGCACAGAGGATCTCGATACTTACAATGAGAAATTTATTCAGCTGAACAATGAAAAGATCCTGCAACGCATCCGAACACTCATGAAAGAAAGTGTCTTTTACAAAAAAGATGTGTTGATCAGAAAAATTCAAACACAAAAGAAGTATCCGCTTATTCAAATTTACTCTGCACTTACCCAACTTATTGATGACAAGAATGAGTTTATAAGCGATAGGTTTGGAAGGACTGGGCGTCTCATAAATGTCGGAGACTATTATCTGTTTCAACCAATTGAACTTACAAACGACAGCATTTCAATTTTCGAGCGTCAAACACCGATTGATTACAAACACGATAATATTGAAATTGTGATCGACAAAGAGATTGCAAAACCTAAACTGACAAGCGTTGATATATTCAATTCTGTTAAGTCTACATATGACTCGACTCTTGATATAAAAACAATCGACCGAGGTAATAAGAACTGGTATGATCATTGTGGTATAGTAATTAAAAAACTTGTTGTCGAGTATCCGGGTATGAAGGAGAATGAGCATATTAATCATTTCCTTATTGCCCACATCATAGAAACACTCTTTTTTTCAGATAAATTAGAATTACTCAACTATGTGTATTCTATTAATCCACTTACACCAGGATCTCTGGAAGAAAAGATAAAGCAATATTTCGAGAAAAGAGTCATAGTAACACCGAAGGTAAAAGCAATCCTATTATACGATATGAAAAATGAACATTATGTTAAGCTGGATAAGGATAACAAATGGACAAAGATGGGTAATGAAGACAAGAAATACGTTGAAAGTGTTCCCGAAGTTAAAGTGCTGTTGGATATGGATCCAAGCAAATACAACTCGGTTGTAGGTTTTATGGGATATGAAAATAATAATCAATCAATAGTATTCAAGACCAAAGACATCACAAAACATAGGGATGTAGGTGCAAGATGCGACGAGGCTGGGAAAATAAAAGTTATTCAATCACTCAATGGGATCTTGGGACTCGAGAAATACACAAGTGATAACACAAAACAAATCAAGACTAAGAAGGGTGTGATAGAACAAGAAGCTATTGGCCTAATCGACTTATGTATTATGAAAGAGTTTATTTTAAGATTCAAAGACATAACAGATAGTGATAAAAAATGGTTCCTTACACCCGAAATGGCTATTCGTTTTTTCAACAAATAATCCAGAGTAAACGACAATTAAAATAAAAATGAAAACAATATATAATTTATACTATATATATATAAATTATAATATGAATACGAACACGTTCCAAGATTTAACCCCCGTCAATATTGGTCGCGGCAGCATTAATCGTCCTGTTGTAGTTCCAAAATCTGCTGCAGAACTTGCTCGTGCAAAGCAAGCTGGTATCATTACCACTGAGAAGAAATTTGGTTCGGGAAGTAATCAATCTGCTCATACGCCGTTGGCCAATCCACACACCATCGAAAAGACAGAAGATCTACGTCACATGCAGGTCGATGCGACCTTAAGCAAGGCTATTATGCAAGCTAGAATGGCAAAAAAGATTACGCAGAAGGATTTAGGTGTCGCCATCAACGAGAAACAGCAAATCGTTGCCGATTACGAGGCTGGGAGGGGAATCCCCAATCCACAGATCATTTCAAAACTTGAACGTGCTCTCAATTGCAGACTGCCGAGACCTCAAAAGCCCAAGAAGATAGCGGAAGAAATGGATATAATTCAAAACACTACTTCGGTCGCAAATAATAACTCTAAAATACCCGCAAATGCACTTACCAGAGGCGGTCCTCCCCGTATTTGATGAGATATAAATTATTCTTCAACCTTAAAAAATCTACAAATCTGTCTTTTCATACCTCTTATCCGTCCTAGTCTACGACGATTACTAATATAAATCTTACGATGTTTCTTCTTCATCACATTATATTCCTTCAATTCATTCGCTTTATAATTATCCAATTCGACTTTTTTTTCTTTATGGTTTGCTAACAATCGCTTATAACTAGCATATAAACGCTTCAGCTGTGGAGGTGCATTTTTTTTGCGCGCCTCATTACTTGCAAAGCGAAAGCTAGGATATATATAGTTTTTCTTGGCATATGCCAATTGCTCGTCAATATAGGTTAAATAATTAGTAAAAACAACTTGATTATTTGAAATATTCGAGTTATTATATAATTGTGCATCATTATAACAACATGGACACTGATAAGACTGAAATCGAAACCAATCTATAATACACCCGGTATGAAAGTCATGACCACAATTTAATTTATAATTAGGTTTATCAGTTAAAGATATTTTACACAACGAACAAATATTAGTTTCACCAGACGGGTCCATTTGGTTGATTTCAAACTAATGTTTAAATTGTTTATTATTTTCAAAATACAATAAAAAAATGATACAAAAACATTATAATTATATCATTATAGAATAATGGAACGTCAGAAGAAAATCCGACAACCTAAAATTAAGAGAAAGGATGTGGCTTTGCACCCTATCTATTCTAGGGGGTTAATTTCTAGGGCAATTGTCTTGCCCATGACGGCTATCAACAGCAGATTAAAGGAAACTATCGAAATCGCTGTTTCCAACCAGTTTGAAGGCAAGTGCATCATTGAGGGTTATATAAAAAAGGGGTCATCTAGGGTTATCAGCTATTCAAGCGGTCTAATTCAGCGAGGTAATATTATTTCGTTTGAGGTTGTTTTTGAGTGCGAAATATGCTTTCCAGTGGAAAATATGATTTTCAATTGTATTGCGAAGAATATAACAAAGGCAGGAATCCGCGCAGAGAGTTCCGTCGAGAACCCCACACCAATTGTAGTTTTTGTAGCCAAGGATCACCATTACAATGACGAATATTTCGCAGATGTAAAAGAAGGCGATGTTATTCAAGTTCGCGTTATTGGTCAGCGTTTCGAGTTGAATGACAAATATATTTCGATCATTGGCGAGCTCATCAAGCAAAAGTAAACAAAGAAAATAGACAAGTATATACACTAAACATAACAATAAATATATTTAAGGTATCGTATCTCTAAGTTTCATCCACAAATTACCCAACATATTTTTACCTATAATTTTTATTTTCCCATCGACTACTATACCTTTTCCTTCCCATAATCTGTGTCGTAGTTTATCTTCTCCACATCGTAAGGCAGGATGAACGAGTATCTTACCTTTACTTTTTTGTAACTCATCCCTTACCACTTCATAATTATCAAATTTATATTTACATATCTCTTCTTGAACAGATATACTAAGACCATTCCACAATTCCAATTCGCTGTTAGTCAAAATAAGTGCTCGTCCCATTTTCTTTACCAAATTACCATCATTTTTACATATATCATTCAAAAACATCTTACCATATTCAATAAGCTGATTTTTTCTAGTTTCGTCTTTACATAACCTACCTAGTCGAGTAAACTTTTCCCCATGAAAACAACTCTCTCCACAATCATATTCTCTTTCTTCATTCTCATGTGAAATTAGTATCATACACTTCCAAAAGTTACTCAGACACTTTGCTTCTTCTTTCTTGAAGAAGAAATTCAACACACCATGTTTCAGTATAGATGTGTCAGTCATTATTATTAGTTTGTATATGTAATAATATATAAAAAGTATTTCAATTTTTATTATATTTATTTTTTTGATTAACAATAATAATAATATAGAGACTGAACCAAAGATATTATAATATGGAGACAATTGTAAACGAAAGGACAAATAAATTAATTATGATTCGTGATTTGATTCATGAAATGAATAAATACAACCAAATAGAAGTTCTTCGTATTCTGAAAAAGTATGAAAATATCACGTTGAACGAAAATAGATATGGCATTCATGTCAATCTTACCGACCTATCAGACGAGCAGATAAACGAACTCACCTTATATATTAATTATGTTTCTGTGCAAGAGACAACATTGAATTACGGCGAACAACAAAAGAATACATTCAAGAACGAAATGTTTTCAATCGAACCTATTTAGACTTACAAATTGTATAAAATTGATTATTTATTATAATAAATATAATAAGTATAAAAATTTAACTTTGTTAAAATGGACGAAAATTTCTACGCAGTCGCAATGAAGGAGATCAATGATCTTTTGTTCACGTGTCCATTCAGTATTATCCATCCAGACGGGCATTTTGAACATATACCAGAATTATCGACTGGTGATAAATCGTGTGGTGACAAAGCATATGTATATTATTATGATTCAAGAGATGACGATATTTGGCCAATCGAACATAGGTTGAGACAAATTTACGAGGAACATGTTGACTGGACAGACATCTTGTATTTTACAGATGGTTGGGGTGAAAAACGCCTACTTAAGGAGTTCGTAAACGTAAAGTATTTTATAAAATTTGTCTACAATAGCAAAGAATGCGGACCATTTACACTGGAAGAAGAATATGACAATCCGTTATCAATTGACACACCATAGCAAAGTGGCTTAAAGACGTCTGCTTATATTAAATAGACCAACATGGAGAAACTGCAAGATTACACATTAACTGAGCTTAATATGCAATCTATTATAAAAAACCAGCTTGTAACATCACCGACGTGTAAAGAGGAACAGCAACAAAAAGAAAAAGAACAAAGAGAGCGCGATGCTACAAAAACAACCTCTTTTTTTGAGCCTAGAGAATTAGACTCACTATTTTGGATTGCATTTGTTATTCTTCATGGACAAGAAGAGTACAACAATACAACACACAGAAACGTTATATTAGAAAAGAAACACAAAATTGAGTTTGTCGAGAAAATCCGACACAATAAGACGATTATCAAAACGAATGGGTTTTCTACGTTAGCTCATTTAGAAGAGATACTCGCGTACGGAACAAAACTAGACATTCCAACCTTTTTTACGTTATGTGCTGTTGAAAATAAAAATGCGGTATATATCAACAAACGCACATTTTTTGAATTGAAGACGAACAATACGTCAGAGGTACATGTAATACATGCACTTGAGAATAAAAAGTATGCGTACGAACTAAGCAATAGTTCTGCAGTTGATCTTAAGAAGTCATCGTTGTATCAACTCGAGGAAATTGATAAGCCCATTCGTAATATTTCTCATTACAAACTTCAGGATCTTGTCGATATTTGTTTGAAACTGGAGATAGAGACAAAAAAGGACAATGATAAAACTAAAACGAAGAATGAGCTATATGAATCTATCGTTCAAAAAATTGAGTTGTAATGTAAAATTATATTTGTATGTATAATATAATGACCGAACAGGGTGAATCACAATTAATGAAGGATACGCCAGAGGAATTGTTCAAGGAAAAGAACAATGACAAACCAGAGTATACTAACGAATCAAACTCTCAGAGGTTCAACAATTTAGTCAAAACATATTTCGATCTTAAACCAACCGAGAAAATGAATTATGAGCTTGAAGTGCGTTTTGGAACGATCAATCAGAGAAACAGCGACATCAAGCCGTTCAATAAAAACGACTACGACAACGTAATTAAGAAGTTCAAGGCTCTTGGATTTCGCGCAATTGACGAGTCTGGTGAATATAGTTTACGCGTACAAACGGAGTTTATCAACAAACACACAGGTAAATACGAGGAATCGAACACTCGTGTCGAAATATATGGTTTAGATCAAATACAATATTATTGTAAATCTAACGACGACCTTGCTCGTCTAGAACGGATGTATTCTTGTGTTAAATTCACGAAAAAGAAGCAGGTATTCGTTGAGAACAAGGGCAGGATAAATCCTGTATTCTTCAATGATTTTAATTTTAAAGTGTCATTGCAACAAGAAGAAACACCCAACATGGGACTTCAACACTTCATTATTCAGAGCTGGAAGGATATTAAAAAGTCTTTCCGTTATTTGAATCGTGTTACGTTTGTGCATGACGATTACCCTGTGAAGATTGATGTAAGTATAGTAAAAACAGGCAATCGTGACATGAAAAAGGTATATTATGTTGCCGACTCGGGGGTATTTACCAACCCAGAGAGATATGAGATTGAAATTGAGGTAGACAACAACAAGATCGGCCCTGGTTACGCTACAAACACCCCAGAGCTGTTACTCGAATCTTTGCGAAAGGCGATTAAGTTTGTTTTGGGTGGTCTACAAAAGACAAATTTTCCAGTTTCATATTATGAGCAAAGTGACGTGGTGAAGGCATACGAGAAGGTTGTTCATACTCCTTATTTCATAGGTCCAAGTTCTGTTACGCTGCAAATGGCAAATGTTGCGCCAGTAGACTCAAATCTTAACGTAATCAATATTAGAAATGATTATACGGTAACCGAAAAAGCCGACGGAGAGCGCAACCTGTTGTTTGTCGATTCGAAAGGTAAGATTTATTTGATTTCAAACAGCATGAACGTGTCATTTACCGGCGCAACAACCGACAATAAAGACTGCTTCAACTCTATACTTGACGGAGAGCTTATTACACACAACAAAAACAAGGAATTTATTAATTTATATGCTGCATTTGATGTGTATTTCGTCGATAACAAGAATGTGCAATCGTTTCCATTCATAACAAAAGACGCCAAGAAATCGCGTCTTGTTACACTGAAAGACTTTATCCGTGTTCTCAAACCGAAATCGATCATAAAACAGAGTGCAGATAATCTATCAAATAAATCGCCAATTACGATCACATCAAAGGAGTTTTACCCATTAGATCATGATTCAGATTCTATTTTCGATGCATGCAGGTCAATCCTTACGAAGATAAAGGATGGCCTATTTGAGTATAATACTGACGGCCTGATATTTACGCCAACTTTATTAGGAGTAGGTTCAGACAAGGTGGGTGCTCCACGTTCGAAATCAAAAACGTGGAAACATTCGTTCAAGTGGAAGCCTCCAGAATACAACACGATCGACTTTCTAGTTACGACAATTAAGCAGAAACAGAACAATGAGGATGTTGTTCAGAATATCATGCATCATGATAGCATCTCTGAATACAAGCAAATTAAATTGCGTTGTAGTTACAATCCTTCGCAGCACGGCTACATCAACCCGTGTCAGTACATTTTGAATGATGAGACACCAAAAAATATCTCGGATGAAAGTAGTAAAAATGTCATCCCAGCGCAATTTTATCCGACGTCGCCTTACGATGTTGAGGCTGGAATCGCTAACATATTACTTGAGAAGGATGCACAAGGTAATAACCAGATGATAACAACAGAGGGTGATGTGTTTACTGACAACACTATTGTAGAGTTTAGCTACAACAAGACTGGTGAAAAAGGGTGGTGCTGGATCCCGCTCCGTGTTCGCTATGATAAGACGACTGAAATGCTTAATGGAAAACGCAATTTCGGTAACGCTTATCACGTTGCAAATGATAATTGGAAGTCAATCCATTATCCTATAACAGAGGAAATGATAAGTAGCGGAGAAAACATACCCGATAATGATGTTACAGAGGACAAATATTATAACAACACATCTCGCGAGTTCAAGACGGATAATCTGAAGCTGTTCCACAATTTGTTTGTCAAGAAGAAGTTGATTAAGTCGGTTAGTAGTCCAAATGATACGCTCATCGATTATGCTTGTGGAAAGGCTGGGGATCTGTCAAAATGGGTCAACTCTGAACTTTCATTTGTATTTGGTGTAGATATTCACAAGGATAATTTGGAGAACAACAAGAATGGGGCATGTGTGCGTGTACTCGAGTCTCGTATGACAAACAAAAGCACTCCATCTGCTCTGTTTGTGAATGGAAATAGCTCACATAATATCAAAGACGGGACTGCAATGATGGATGATAAGGCGATTCTCATAACGCGTGCGGTATTTGGACTCATAAAGAAAGATGAAAATAAGATGGACAAGGCACTTCTTCGGTTGTATGGCAAGGGCGAGGAAGGGTTCAATATTTCGTCGTGTCAATTTGCTCTTCATTACTTCTTCGAAACTCCAGATTCTTTGAAGGGTTTCATGAGAAACGTATCCGAGTGCACGAAAACAGGCGGGTTCTTCATCGGAACTGCATATGATGGTAAGTTTATGTTCAATAAGCTCGATAAATACAAAAGAGGAGATAGTGTGCAAATTGTTCAAGATGGAGTAAAGGTTTGGGAGGTAACTAAACAATATGATGATACTGATTTTCCGGACGATTCCAGTTCGATTGGTTACAAGATAGACGTTTATCAGGATTCGATTAATAAGACATTTTCAGAGTACCTGGTCAATTTTGACTACATGACTCGTGTGTTGGAGATGTATGGATTTATTGTGTTACCTAGAGAGGAGGCCATTAAATTGGGACTCCCTAGTGGGTCAGGATCCTTTGAGGAATTGTTTCATACAATGAACAAAGAAACTAAGAACAAACCATCGAAGCTGAAAGATTATGGGACATCGCATCTCATGCGAGATTATGAAAAAGAAATTTCGTTCCTAAATCGCTTCTTTGTTTATAAGAAGATACGTAATGTTGACACCGAAAGGGTTGAATTAGAGTTGGAGGAATATAGACACAAGCAACTCAGGATGGGTGGTTTAGAAAAAGAGAAAGAAAAAGAAAAAGAGAAAGAAAAAGAAACTGCACGCAAGAAGAACTCTAATGTCAAACGTCTCGGGTCCAAATTAATACTTAAGCGAACTAAGGATGTTGATGTAGCCGACAAAGATCTAGAAGAAAAAGAAAAAGAAAAAGAAAAAGAAAAAGAAAAAGAAATGGATGTTGAATTTGTACCCGACGTCGCTGCAAAGAAACTAACTGACATTGAAAAAGCAGTTGTAGAACCCGTGTTAGAAAATACAGACGCTTTGGAAGTTGTTTCAAATGTTGTTGGTGTCCTACCTATACCGATAAAAAAGAAGCGTCTAACATTGAAAAAACGCCAAGATGGTAAATAAACGAGAACTAATTAGTTTGAAAAGGTTTAAACGTTAAATCATCATATATGTAACAATGACAACTAATACTTATATTATACCAAAAATAAATTCAAAAATGTTAATTACACCAATATGCAGTAGCGAACCACAATTACCTGTAATTTCAATATCATTATACAATTGTTTTTTAACCTCGCAAAGTCTTATTTCACATATTAGTTTATACGATTCAGAAATTACATATGCAGATATTTTGAGATATATAATTCCAAATTACCTATTGGTATCTGGTATTCCAGGAAAAAACACCTTTATCAACAAACCTGTATTTAGTTCTGTTGTTTATTTTGATCTAGTTGAAATATATAACACACATAGTGTAATAGACAATAGAGTTGCTATGAATTCATTACACATAGGACCAAATGCAGAAGAATCAAAGGAATGTTTATTTTCAAAACGCATAATAAAATATGAAGATGAAAATCATATATGTTTAAATGAAATGAATAATATAACATATAAGCAAATACGAGGTTTGAGATATAATAATATTTTTTACGAATTGAATGACGTTTCTAATATAAATTCATATGTAATTCAGTTAATTCAGCTCATTATGTTAGTAATAAATAACCAAAATGATAACGGCAGTTGTGTTATAAAAATAAACTATACGTTCCATAAGCCAGTAATTGATATTTTATTTATTCTTAGTTCTATGTATGGTAAAGTGTATATTACAAAACCAACATCGAGCAATATAGTAACATATGAGAAATACATAGTTTGTTGTGATTTTGATGAAGAAACTCGTGAGCTGAATAAATCAAACTATACTACATTGTTCCATTTTCTTAGAAAATACTCAAGAGAACATAACATAACACAATTACTCGACTATGATTTACCATGTAGTTTTATGAACAAGATCGATGATATAAATTTAATTTATGGTCAACAACAATTAGAGTTCATGAATACGATCGTTTCAATAATGAAACACAAAAATAAAGTTGATCGGTTAGAACAGGCTTTAAAGTTGAATATTCAAAAGACATTACAATGGTGTGTGCGAAACAATGTAGCATACAATCGCGAATATAGTGAAAAAACTAATTTGTTTCTCTGAGACAATCACTTCACTTGATCTGGTAGTTCTCTCTGTTGTATCTCGACAATTTTATCAATCATACTATTTCTAATATTTTCTATTTGAAATAGTGTTTCGGCTTTATATGTTATTTTTTCTTTTTCACTCAATGTCGCTTTGTTTATTATGAAAAATGTATTGGATATTGTATCGTTGGTTTCAAATTCAATTTTTTTTGTAAGAAGTGGTTTTAGATTGGTTATCAGTATATCTAATTCCTCAAAATCTTTTTCCATGCACTTTGATTTAAAATCTAGTGCATATTTATTCATTTTATCCAAATAACTCATTTGTCTAGTTGTATAAAAAAATGAAATGAAAAAAGCGTGTATACAACAATACAAATTAGTTAATCTAAACTCTATCGAAAGATGAATAACACAAAAGATAACAACGAAGTATGCCCTTTCGCCGAAGGTGGTTGTGGTAATCGCGACAACTCTTGGTGCTGTGGTTGTGCTGGTGACAAGAACGGCAAACTATATCAACCTGAGATTTGTGTAACATCTGAAGGTGGTTGTGGTAATCGTGACAGCTCATGGTGCTGTAGTTGTGCTCGTGATGATACCGGTCGTCTCTTCCAGCCCGAAGTATGTAAGGTCTCTGAAGGTGGTTGTGGTAACCGCGACAGCTTGTACATTTGTGATTGTGATATTGAGACAGAGCTACCTATTCCGCTATCTTCACCAGCATACACTTCCCGCCTAACTAGAGAAACAACTTTGGGCTACGGATGCGCGTTGACAAGGAGCGAGCCGTCACCTATGTGGACTCCAACTCCGTTGTCCAGACAGGCAACAACCTCATGTGGACTCACGAGACAGGCAACTCTTGCTCCTCCTCCTCCTCGTTTGATGAGAGAGCAAACGTGTATCAACAATATTAGATACGAAGATTCAGATGAGGAAGATGAATATGAACAGGAAAAGCATGATACATTTCATACTCCTAACCACTCACCGAAACTTCCTTCCATGCCTCCGCCGCTCACTCGTCAGGATACTATGGGAATCTGTAGTTCTCGCAATAATGATATCAACTACGACATGTATGATGAGCCGTTTCCATCTAGACTAGAACGTCAAGTGTGCACCGGTTCATTAGTAAATGACAATTTTTACAAGGTTGAAAGGTCTACGATAGTCAATTTAAATGGAAGACTTGTTGACCTACGCAACACAAGCGAGATACAGGCCAGTCTACAAATTCAACCGCCTAATTCTCCAGATGTTCCTCAGCTGAAGCCTGGTGGTGAAACTCCGCCTCCAATTGACGACACTCCACCAATGCCTGATTATTATCCTAAGCTCTATCGCGGGTTTAACAACAAGCAACAGGTTATGGATATATTGCCGGTTCTTCGTTCGTGGTTGGTAATTCAAAACGACCCTGACATTGATTACGAAGATGAAGTATGGAGAGATACAAGAGATTCGATTAACGATCAAATGCGTAGGTTTGTTGATGACATAGATTGGTGGGTGTTGGGAGCAAAGGGTGGACCTTGGGAGTATTGTGTAGAAACACCAGAGAGTTTTGCATGTACTATGGGTATTAATGACCCGAATATTAATTACGGGTCGTATAAAAATGAAAATAAGGGGCGCTTCACAAAGAGACAAATTGAGTTGTTATACAACACTATGATGGAAAACACGCGTATTGCGATGAAAATGGAAACAATAAGTAAGCTTTTTGAGTTTTAAATAAAAAATAAAAAAAATATAAACAATATTATAATTGACCTTTACTCTATTTTTTTATCTAAACAACGTATCCAACTCTAGCCTCCAATATATGCATATGTTCGCGTTGTCTCCGAATAGACTCGATCATGTTTTTTTCAGCTTCCACAAAATTTTTATGTTGAATCCGCATATTATCCTTTATTGAACCTCGATTAGGCAATGATTTAATACCATCCCAGTAAAACTTTTTGTTTCTTTGAATATCATTTAACTCCCTGTAACAAACTACTATATTTTCTTTGATACGATCAATCATCCTTATGTCTCTCTCTCTTATTCTACCATTCATTAATCTTCGAAGTTCATCTCTCGACAATCTAAACGATATGTCTTTATAGTAGTCGAGGTGATTTTCGACAATTACATCTTGTTTAATATACAATGGTACTGACTCCTTCACCAACGACTCTAACTTTTTTACGTCTGTATAAAACGACTTAAGCTTGTTTGCAACTTCCAAATAATCCCCTTCATTCATACTATCCTCACTTTTTTCCAGAATAATATTCATCGCCTGTTGTATGTTATTTAAATCAGGTAACCTGTTATAGTCGTTAGATGCTTCGCTTGGATTACTAACATCCTCATCTTCGACTACTTCCTCTGCTACTAAACGAACTTGCAAAGCCTCCATCTTTTTCTTTTGCCACCAGCTGTGAAGAATCGCCAATCCAAAGATGGCGAACATGAGCAAACAATCGCGCAAGAGGGTGTTGAAGAACATTGTAAATTTTGTTATGAAACTAAAGTAATTTTATAGAATAACATAAAATATCTTTCAATTTTATGTTATGTTATCTCATTGGTTCAAAAATAACCTTAGTTTTTCCTTGGATCAATTCCAACTACGCAAGGGGAAGTTTTTACACAATCAGCAACCTTATTTTTCAGAATAAATGTATCGCGACTATCACAATGGTTGCACAAACGATTTGCGTTATAATTATGTTTGCTATTTGTAATCGTCTCAACATTCAAACGTAACAACCTCGCGCTACTGGAGACGGCTCCTTGAGAAGAGTATTGTTTGTTGTTCGGTTTATAAACAACACATTTGCAACCTGACTTCTTCGGATACGAATTTTGGTCGAATGTTTCACAATTATCTTGTCTATATTCTTGAAGCGAAGTATAATATGGAGCCTTCTTCAACTCATCTTCATTCGTATACCTATCCTTGGTAAGATATTTAGTGACTGGTTTAATAATAGTATTAGCAGGAAGTACACGACGTCTTGCTTTATCTTCTTGATTACAGCATCGGGTTTGGGTCTGTGTCTCAGCTGTAGGATTATCTGTTAAAAAACTCTTGTTTTTCATACTGAAAGGGGTTGAAACATTAACAGCTTTTAGGTTTGGTGTAGGGATAGTAGAAACTGAATAACCACCAGGGATATCCATCATCTGCTTTATTAAATTGCCTCCACGAGTTGATCTATTAACTCGCGAATCAATTGAGGTGTTTAAATCACGACCCAAACGATAATGATTCATAGGGTGAGCCATTCCAAAACCAGAAACAGGTCCCGTTGTAGGCCTCATTGTTCCAGCAACTGATGCTTGTACATTTGGTAGACCCTTCCAGTTTACAAGAGGTCCTTTTGGGTAAATCATATGTATAATCAAAAGAAAATAAATTTCTGATAGTATTATATGCTTATTGATACACTGATTGTATGTTTTTTACTATTGTTAATGATTCAAATTTATTTAGCATTCACTACAATTGAAGGGTTTGAGGGGGAATTTAAAGAATATGATAAAAATGACCCAATATTTCTTTCTAAACAAAATTCTGCTAATATAGATGTATTAAAACAGAGGATTGATAAAATGGGGGGGCTAGAAACATCAGTTAGTAAAGTAAATACTCGTTTAGACATTATAGAAGCAGACATAAAGAATGCAAAGAGCCAGTCAAATGAAGATATAGCAGCATTGTCGAAACCCAAACAAGATATAAGTGTTACGGGTTTATTTAATGAGAAAAAATAAATAATAACTATACAATTCCAATTAAATTATATAGTTATTGTATATGGCGAAAAAGAAGAAGGTTGTACCTGCAAAGATAGTTGTCCCTTCTAATAATTCTATGTGGGGAAACCCTAAAACAGCTCCTGCAAAAGTGCCACCTATTGTAAAACAGAAAGAGAAGAGTTTCACTGATTTTCCATACCCGTATTACAAACATATCAGAACACCAGGCCAACTCAACATGTCGGAAGATGGAACGTTATCAGCATTGTCAAATAATATTAATGGTCTCATAGGATATGTTGAATTATTGATTGCTGGTTCTGGTAAGGCGTCTGCAACAGGTAAACCTTTGGGAGACAGGTATTTTCTGAATACTGGCTCCAAGTGTCTTGACAAGAAAACAAAAAAGGAGGTTGACCGACATATTTATATTGATAATGTTCCAAGTGGGATTGATCTCGGTTTTATAAAAAGTGGAATGGGAAAAGATTTCACAGAAACGCGAGGTCTGATACCAGGTGCTATGGGAAATCTACAGGTTCTAAATCCAGCTAGATTAATGAATTCATTTGGTGATTTAACAAAAGGTTCATTACCAGAATGTCAGCAAATTACCATGCAAACTATAGATGATAATAACGTTACTGGAGTAGAAAAACATTATGTGACTCTTACCGATATTGGATACATTGATAAAAAGTTATATTCGGAACGTAACACTTCAAATGGTTCAAAGGAAACATTTGAAACAATGCAATTATCAAGTGATCCTCTTGATCAGTTATATTATATTTGCTTGGCTGGTCTGGGTATTTATATTATATCTAGATTAACAAATCGATAATTTATCTCCTCTGACGAGACCTGCTCTTCGACTTCTTAGACTTTCTAGATTTCTTGCTTCCACGGGACCTGCTCTTAGAGCGTCTCCTCTTAGAGCCACCAGCCTTCACAGCAGGAGCAGCAACAGGAGCAGTAACAGGAGCAGCAACAGGAGCAGCAGCAACAGGAGCGGCAGCAGCAACAGGAGCGGCAGCAGCAACAGGAGCGGCGGCAGAAACAGGGACGGAAGCAGCAACTCCATCATAGTTGCCTGCTAACAAAGGAATATTTATATTACTTCCACCGCGCATTCTGCGAACCCTGCGCAATCTGCGACCACCAGCTCCTGGTTGTTGCTGACCCATTAATGTAGACCAACCGCTAGTCAAAGTAGCTTTTGTCCTTTCCAAAATCCCAGGTTCACCTTGAGCCATTCCTTGTTGTTGGTTCATAGCTTGAAGTTGTTCCATTTTATATATTAGCATTAGAAAAATAGTTTAAACTCGGACATTTTTAAACTTTGGAATACAAGTAGAAACCAGCTAAACCACCAAGAACTTCCATCAAGATATAAGGAATTATATCAGTTTGTTGTAACTTGCCCGCGCTATAAAGCGCCATAACTACTGCAGGATTGAACGCTCCGCCAGAAATAGGCCCTCCAAGCAAAACCGCAATCGCAAGCGCAGCTCCAATCGCTAAATAGTTACCAGTAGTAAAAATAACAAATACTAAAAACATAGTCCCTAACAATTCAACTAGATATTTTCCCATTATATAGTAAAATGGGAAAATAAATACCATATATAACTCGACTAATATACAGCTCCTTTCTTTTTTGGTGCGGTGCAACCACTAGACCGGCATCTTTGTAAATGTGTGCTTGTGGTGCTAGGCGAGTAATTCTTTGTGGAGTTAACTATTGTGTTAGACGCATAAGATTGTCCTTTCAACATACTGATTCGCATAGACGAGTCCATAGGTTTGATGTAATTCATGTGTTTTACTTTTGGTTGATCTAAAACAAGCTTACGTTGTTGAGCCAAATGATTTCTTGATTGAATTGTTCTAAATAACATTTGACGAGACATTGGGTTTCTCTCTGAGGAATCAACTTGAACTGGTGTTCCGACAATCTCGCCATTATTTAAGTTGGATACGATTGTAGGAGACTTGTGAGATAAAGGACCAACAACCGCAGTATTTACCATACCAACAGATGTTCCGTTGGATACGTGATTTCGGTAACTAAACATTATATATTATAGAGAATATAATATACAAAACCATAATATTGTTATTGGAAATTTTGCTTCAAAAATATTATCATCTTATAGAATGCGAATAGGAATCGTAGATTTTTCAAAACGACCAAAAAAGAACGATAGTTTACATGAGGCACTTCAGATTTTAGGACATGATATATTTCTTGTACATCATACTGATGATTGGTATAATATCGTAAAAAGCTCACACATAAAACACTGGATAATGACTGGTGCCGCATACGATGTATTCAGCAGCAAATCACCACAAGTAGACGCGCGAATAACACAGCTTATAAATAAGCGTTTTCTTTTGATCTGTTATTCAATGGAAAGTTTCCTCTTACAAATGGGATGTAAACTGAACAGGCGAGAGAGAACCAAAGAAGAATTCACACTGAATTCTAACGGAACCCGTATAGTGGCATGGAGAAACCACAACACTTTTATTCCAACAGATGGTTTACAACCAGGAATACAATTATTAGCATCCTACAAGAATGAAACAATGACAGCCAAATATAAAAATATACTCATGACCCAATGGCATCCAGAGAAAACAGACGATGGTTTTGTTTTTCTTTCAAATTGGTTATCTTGAAACTTACTCGCTAAGATCTGTTGCCTCATGTTGATCTTCCAAAACAGGCCTGTAGCTAGGAGCAGTCATTGACGATCCAGAATGTACAAGGGGTGCCATTTTATTGACCATCTCTTGTTCTAAAGTATACGGGGTGTTGTTGTAATTATACGAAGCCATAGCAGAAGTCTTGTTATCTTCTGAAGATACAAAACGGCGCAATGCGTCAAACCCAGTCGCTTTAGAAGATCTACGAATCAAATCAAATCCAACATACAACCCTAATACTGCTAAAATAGGATTGTGGTGAACAAATAAATAAACCACGATTAACATAATCACAACTTTGCCAAAAATTGTATCTACTAAATTTGCAATTGATTCTGGAGTTTTAAATCCGACGACTAAATAAATAATCAAAACAACTGCTAATAATAATTCCTTCTGCGTTAAATTTTCCATATACATATATCCTACATTTTTATATTTTTTTCACATCCGAATAAAATATAACATTCGATTATACTTCAGTTTTATACAAAGGAAAGTACAACACGATTAAAGTCGTTACCAATGTAAAGATTAATAAATATTAAAGAACATTCATTATCAATACTATAAAAATGCAGTTTATGCGTTTGAAACCATGGATTGACAAATCAAAGATCGATTTTGAATGGCTTTCTGATAATCCAAACGCAGTTTCGTTCTTAGAAGAACCTGATAATTGGTTTAATATTAACTGGAATATGTTATCAGGTAATCCAAACGCATTTCATATACTAAACAATTACCCAGATAAAATAAACTGGTTTTACTTGTCTGCAAATACAAGCAATGACGTAGTTCAAACTATTTTGGAGAAAAATACAGCTAAAATAGACTGGTCTCGTTTATCGTCAAATTCGTCAGCAATCAAATTAATTGAAGAAAATCTAGACAAGATAGACTGGGATTATTTATCAGCAAATAAAAATGCTATCCATATTCTCGAACAAAACAAGGAAAAAATAAGTTGGACATATCTGTCAAAAAACCCAAATACTCTTCATCTACTAGAACAAAATCCTGATAAAATATGCTGGTCATTTTTATCCGCAAACACACATCCTAAAGCGATTAAACTTTTAGAGAACAATCTTGATAAAATTAACTGGTCGTGTTTATGTATGAATCCTAGTGCAATAAACATAATAGAGGCAAACCCACACAAAATCAAATGGGAACAATTATGTGTAAATGAAAATGCTCTTCATATTCTTGAAAAAAACCAAGACAAAATAGTATGGAAATTCCTATCTCTGAATAGCGGTATATTTGAATACGATTATCAAAAAATTAAGCAACGGATGGTTATCTTACGTGAAGAATTGATTGCGTCCTTCTATCATTATGACAGACTAGAACATTTCAATAGTCTCAATGCATGTAGTCTAGAAGATTTTTTTGGTTGTCATTCGTAATGCAATCCCAATAAAAATTGAAATAGTAAATTAAAAACATACTTAAACAAAATCGTATTTCTATTATAATGACGTATCTTGGTAATTCAGTATATCTACTTCGTGATGGAGGAGTCAGTCGTTACATACACAATTGGACTCCGAAATCACTGAAATCATTTACTCAAATGCTTAATAATCAAATGAACGAACAGATGATCTACGAAATAGTAGACAATGTTTCTGCAAAAGAGACTTATCAGGAGATGTATTGCGAGTTGTTTGAGATTGAACCAACCTATCAGCAGATGAAAAATGACAAAGATCGTAATGAAACGACATTCAATGATTTGAAAATGTATAGGAGACGCATGATAAAGGAAATGAGACGCAAACGTGAAAAAATATACAAAAATTCTGGGCTTTTGTTTGGGGGTAAGGATCCGATGGGTGGATATGTTTGGGGATACAAGGAAACCGATAATTGATGTAATTAATGTAAATAATTCATAAAAATGAATGAATTATTTACATTGCTATTGACTACATATAAAGTAACTAATAACCTCAAAAGTAACAGCAATGAATACCGCAATCGAATGCAGCATCTGTGTGGAGAAATACAATAAGAGCAACCACAAGCTAGTGGTCTGTGGATATTGCGAGTTTGACGCATGTCGTGAGTGTTGCAAAACATACATGCTCAGCTCACCTAACGCTAAGTGTATGAATACAAAATGCGAGGGTGAGTGGTCACTAGATTTTATCGTGGATAATTTTACAAAAAAATTTGTTAGCACTGAGCTTAAGAAACACAAGGAGAATCTCTTGTTTGACAAGGAACGTGCCCTCTTGCCAGAGACGCAGCTTATTATTGAAAAGAGAAACAAAATCAAGGCTCTTATTCAGCGTGTAACTGACATGGATGAAAAACACAAACGACTGAAGCAAAGCGAGGATTACGTCGAAAAGACAAATGAAATATATATAAAATATTATCCAGACGTTATCCAAAAACGGATGGAACTAGCTACCGAAATATCAAAACTAGATAGAAGACATCCGCTTAAGGGATCTTTGGCGTATTATGACATTGGTAGATTTGATAGATATAACGTTCCTGGTCAAGATAATTCGGAGTACTGGATTGGTCAAATAAAAGGTAGATTGGTTTCATTTAATACTTACCATGCAAATATTACATCACATGATTTGCAAATAACAAGAAATGACGGAAATAGGTTGCTTTGCAATCGCATGTTTAATTCACACACAACGTCTCAGATTATGTCTATGATTCAAAATTCGATTAAGGAGGTCGACAAGTATATTGATATGTGTGATGAAAAACGCGAAAAAAACGAGAAGTATCCTATTGATATCACGACGAATATTGTTTGTCTTGACATTCGCAGGTTACTTTATTATGACTATGTTCGTATGCTGGATATCAAGACGAGAACAAGAAAATTGTCTATTGAGATATTCTATGAAATAAATACGAGAATTGTTGAGGTTGAGCAAGAGTACATCGCGATTGCAAGTGATTTTAAGGCAAAGCATGTGAAGAGTAATTTCGTAAAGTCGTGTTCAAAACAGGATTGCAGAGGGTTTCTGAGTAGTCATTGGAAGTGTGGATTGTGTGAGGAGTGGACTTGTCCTGATTGCCATCTTCACAAAGGACCTGAAAAGGATTGTGACCATGTTTGCAATCCGGACGATGTCGCCACAGCTACATTGTTGTCAAAAGATTCAAAGAACTGCCCCGGTTGCCAAGAGGGCATATTTAAAATAGATGGATGCGACCAAATGTGGTGTACAAGCTGTCATACTGCGTTCTCATGGACGACGGGTGCGATTGAGAAGAAAATACACAACCCACATTATTACGAGTATATGAGACAAAATGGTGGTTTGGCTAGGGATCCAAACGACGTTGTTTGCGGCAATGAGATTGACCACAATACAGCAGCCTTAATTAATAGTGAGATGATGAATCGTCACCCGAAAACATATGAAACCCTAACTTACAGGGATATGGTGATTTCAAGCGTCAGAGGGACACTTCATATTAGCGAGGTTGAAAGACCAAAGTATGAAATCCGTGTGGTCGATAATACGGAGTTGCGTGTTGCTTACATGACGAATCTTATAACAGAGGAGCAATTTAAAACTACACTCCAGCGTGATGTAAAGAAGAACAACAAGAAGCGTGAAATCTTCCAGGTTCTTGATTTATATGTTCGCTCTATGGCGGACATTCTGTTTCGATATTATGAGATGCTTAAGAAGGCGGAACCCGATCAGTGTGATCATGAAATTCTTGATGAAATAAATACACTGGTTGTATATGTGAATGAATGTTTCAAGCGGATAGGCAATAATTATTCATCCGTTGTAAAATTCATCGATCCGGATACGATGATGTTGCTTTAATGATGTTGGTGTGGGTAATTATATTTATATATAAAATTTTTTCTATATATAAATCAAGTAATAATTTTTAACTATAAACAAGATACATTTAAAGCACAATCGGTTTAGGTATTTCCCATGTAAAATCATCATCCACTCTTCCAAAATGGCCTTGAACTGATGTCTTCTTCATAATAGGGCGTAAGAGTTTCAAATCACGTATTATGCAACCAGGCCTCAAATCAAAGTTCTGATTGATAATGTCGAGCATCTCCTTATCTGATACGGAACCTGTCCCATAAGTATCTACATACAAACAAAGTGGTGTTGAAACACCAATCGCATAAGACACTTGTACCAAAACACGTTTGCAAAGATTAGCAGCGACAAGTGATTTGGCGATCCATCTCGCAGCATATGACCCACTTCGTTCAATCTTGGTCATATCCTTACCTGAAAATGAACCACTACCTTGCGAAACCCAACTACCATAAGTATCAACATTCATTTGACGACCCGAAATTCCAGTATCTCCATCAGGACCTCCCGTAATAAATCTTCCAGAAGGATTGAAGTGAAAAATTGTACGTGCATCGATATACTTCGCATCAACTACTGGTTTAACTACATGTTCCAACAGATCGGATTTTATCTGTTTATTTGTTACCTTATCATCGTGTTGCGTAGAGATTACAATTGTGTGCACACGAACAGGCACGACAACACCATCTTCAATTTCATATTCAAAAGTTACTTGTACTTTCGCATCGGGTCTTAGCCAAGAAAAAGAAGGCGTACCATCTTTTCGAATAGTCGTGAGTTTAGCAGTAAGCTTAAGTGCTAACAAGTGTGACAGCGGAATCATTTCCTCTGTTTCGTTAGTAGCATATCCAAACATGATACCCTGATCACCCGCTCCCAAATCTTCTATGCTGTCGCTATCGATACACTGGGAAATATCCTGCGATTGCTCTTCAATTGCAACAACCACGTTACATGTCTTGTAATCGAACCCTTTGGAACCATCATCATATCCGATTTCCTTAATTGTTTCCCGAACAATTTGTTCGTAGTTTACTCTAGCTTTGGTAGTAATTTCACCAAACAAAAATACCATACCTGATTTAATACAGCAGTTGCAAGATACACGAGACTTCTCGTCTTCCTTTATGCATGCATCTAAAATAGCATCCACTATTTGATCGCATATTTTATCTGGGTGTCCATCATTCACTGACTCAGACGTAAACAGAAACGTGTTTGCCATTTTTATTATGTTTATAATAAAAATGAAGTTAATCATACGCAAATTACATATTTGATTTTTTAGATATATTCGCCTTTGAAAATAATTCAATGTAACCACCAACACTTGTAAACTCGGTAAACGCATCATCTAGTATACTTTTATCTATCATATTATTCAAAGAAAACGTCTGGTCTTTTTTATCCGTTATAATCAGCCTATAAACCGGTTGCTGTTTTGCCTTTAATACAGGAACATAGATAAACGCAAAGGTGTCACTCTTTTCTCCATAACCAATGAACATCTGTTTGGAGTATGATGTCTGTAATATATTTTTCTGTGATACGAAAACAACAGGAATTTTATATTTTTCAACTAACAACCAAAAGTCAAGTGTTGTCAAATTATACGTGTCATTCTGAATTAAATCAGAAAACGATAGTTTCTCCTTCTTTACTTGGTCACATAATGTTTTCTTACCTTCAAATGTTAAAATATCCAATATCTTATCTCTACTTGTTTCGTAATATTTATTGTATTCCACAAACAATTCATTCTTTATCTGATTAATCGTTCTCTCTTCGTTTGTTTTCGACCTTATGAGATCAATGATAATATTGTATCCGCAAATCCCATAGTTCATCTCTTTGTATTTCACGGGGAATTGTTTCCTCCAGAAACTCGATATGATCTTGGAATACTTCAACTCACACCCAGTTTCATCGTCTTCCTTTTCTTTTTCATCGTTCTCGTCATTGTTATCTTCATCGCCTTCTTCAAGCTTATCCTTTTGTTCCTCAGCCTCTAATTCATCAATAGGTAAAGCAAGTGGTTTCACATTGTCGTCTTCTAACTCAATAATTACATCACCACCTTGATCATTTATATCGCGATACAACTCCTCTTCTTTATCCTTATCCAGTTCTTTATTTTGCTCTTCTTTATCTCCGCCATCATCTACGTTCTGAACTCTAGAGATACCTATCTCACTATTTTTTACCTTATTATCATAAAACTGGGTTACACTAGGTTTGGCACTATCAATTGAATTTTTTCTAACGTATTTATTGCTATTCATAGGTATCAGTCTCTCAAAATATTCTTGGGTAAGAAGCGACTGGATAAGAATAATCTCGTCGTCTCTCAAGTTATATCCAATGTTTCCAAATGAGAGATATGATTGCGGTTGGAACATGAAGGACCTTATTCTGCTGTACCTTATCAACTCATCTGCAATTTTCTCGTAATATATTTCAGAGTTAAGCTTTCCAGTGATTAGATTTTTCTCGGGCAGAATCAAACTGCATTTTCCGTTATTGGCAACAGCACACACTCTGGTTGTAGAGTCAGCATCCGATACACCACACTTCTTGTTTTTTATACACGTAGATACCTCACTCACCTTCTTATAGTAATTTTCATCACCTGAAAAAAATATATTATCATCTACGAGCGATTCAAGCAATTCAATTGTCGACTTCATTTTATCAGAATAAAGCATATACATGTTTGAGATGAGAGATTTAAGTTTGTCCCGCGATTTGCTATTATCATAATCATTCAGCAATATACGAATCGTATTTCTAAAAACATTATAAAAATTTGCATCCATTTTAATCTTGTTCACGTAATCAACGCGCTCTTTATCAAAACCGGTAGTTGTGGTAATTTGCGTATCAGATTGAACCATATCCTTTTGTTTTGTGTCAACAATATAATTGTCATTGTAAATAGAAGGCAACTCAATGTCTTTATCTACTGATACTACCGGTTGTGAAAGTTGAACGAATTGGTTTGTTTCGGTCAATATACCAACAACAACTTCATCTTCTATAACCTTAAACGCTGGACGACACCTGATCCCGGTTTTTTTACCAACACTCGTTAAAAAATTGTGTGTCTTTTCATAGGTTGACCAGATTCCATTAGTAAACATAAAAACAATATCATAATTATCAAGAGGAGCAGAGGGATAGCAAGGGATAAAACCAACACCAGCATCAATCGCATTGCAGTCTGCAACAACTCCAATCACTTTATTGTTATAGTTCACTATCTGATTTACAACACCACATTTTATTCTGTCTAGGCTAGTTAAAATTGTCGCAAGCGGTGTTGCATTGTATGACGGAAATATACGGGCATTTTTTCTGTTAGGCATACTATCAAGCGGTTTGCAATTCATATCAAAGATATTTTTAATAGATGTATCCAAAACACGCCGTATATTTTCAGACAACTTTTCATTATTCGAACTAAACTCCTTTATAATAGAAGTACCATACGAATAAACTGGTTCATAATAGTTTTCAATCTTTACTAGAATCATTGTTGGCTTATTTGAATCATACGGAATATTCGAGTATTGATTAGAAGGACAAATAACCTGAACATTTTGTGTGATATCGTCTCTTGGCAAATTCAAAATAACTATGTTCATTCCTCTCGGAAACAATAATTTATTCGGCGTTGATAAAATGTCCCATAAATACGTATGGTCTATCATAATCTTATCATCTTCCAAATACTTTTTGAAATTTTCAAATGATGAGACAACTCTCATGAAATAAGTCATTTCTTCTGGTTTTGTAACGTCTAATTTTGAAAAGGTTCGAACATCCTTAAAATCATCTATTTTTAAACCATCGATGATCTTTGCATCAAAACTAGATACAAGGTTTCCGTTCTGATATTTTACAAAGTCATCAATAGTAAGTGATTTTACTATAATCTGCTTTATTTCTCTTACACTAGGAGGAACCTTAATTATCTCACTCTTGGTTCCAACAAGTCGCTTACGACCAAAAAACATAAAATCAGAAACACATGCGACAAACGACTGGTTTTCATTGTTCTCGACACCATGTCTCAAAATACAACTCTTGTCAGATACGCGGTTTACTAGACAATCAGTGCTCGTCTCGTTTAAAAATTTCTGTACTGCAATCGGCATATAACCCCACCGACCCTGAGACATTGGAAATTTATCCGGACCTATGACATAATCATCTGGCTCATCATCCTTTTTCTTACCAGGTTTCTTGGTGTCTGAGACAGGTACACTTGAATCCACAAGACCTGACTGACTTTTCATATCCTGTTTCTCTGATTCAGTCCTCTTCTGACATTTATCTTGAATAAACGTATCTCCTAATTCAGTGTGCAGATCAAAACAGCATGGCAAACAATAACCATCTGGATGTTTATCAACTTGCAACCCCGGATAACGTTTAAACTTTTGATCACCCTTCTTGGGTTTATAAAACTCGTATATATAATGTCCGGGTATAATTTTCGATGCATCCGGTGGCAAAATTTTACCACATGTAGGATGCTCTAAATATTTGTTCCCTTCAGCATCCGTTTTTTCTTCAAGTTCACTCGGTAAAATGACTGAGTTAGTTTTCAAGCACCAGTAACGAGGACAAATGTAGTTGTGTTGTTTATCTTTATCTGAACCATACTTGATAACATCCTCTTTCTTCAAAAACCCCTCATGTTGTTTATTTATTTTTTCAAGCTCTGCGTCATTTAATATTACGGGTTGACGTCTGAAATCAGATGAGCATGTTCTCGAGTACGAATTGTATTTTGCAGAATCCTTTTTCATGATTAACACGCCGTCGCGATCTTCGATTCGTTTCTGGAAATAATTAGGTTTCTTTATTTTTGTTCCGTCGATATTGATCAACGAAGGTGAGTTCATACTAGAAATAGGACCAGGACCAGCACCACCAGATTTTTCATCATCACCATCTTCTTCATCGTCATCATCAAAGAGGAAATTAAAATTTGCTTTGGGTTCTTCACCGAGTAACTCACTCACATCAATCTCAATTTCATCATTCATAACATCTATCCCAGCCTCTAGTGTTGTTGAATCATTTTTCTTAGGAACATCTTCTACATTTTCAGCATATGACAAGGAACATCAACAAATTGCACAGACGATTCACATATTTTATCTATTTCCTCAACAGATACACCAGAACTCGAGTTATCTTGCGTTAATCGTATCAGACTATCGAGATAAATTGTGATGGTGTTCAAATGACGAATATTATTTATGTTCTCCATCGTAATTGTTAACATACCCGTTCGCTTATCTACATCGAGATTTGTTTTAAAACCAGGATTTTCATCAAAACGTATCTTCTTCTTACCCTTCGCAGAAGAATTCTCGTTTCCAACTTTATTTACAAGATCTGACGCCTGTTCACTTGTCAACTCCCCCTTGTAATTATCAATGAGTGCTTTCACAATTTCATCGCCTGAATAAGATTGTTTTAACATTTCAATTATAAACGCCTCTTGACTGGTAACTTTATTGAAATTAGATACACGTTTGAAACGCAAATGTATCCCAGATTTAAAATCTGTTGACTCATTATTAAAAATACCTGAAATGCATCCTTTTATGCTTTCCAGATCAATAACTTTATCAATCACAAGTTTACTCTCATAATTCAATTGTTGTATATCAACCGAATCATCGTCTAGTTTATTAAATAATTTTATGTTATATCCACTCTGCTCAAGTACAGATTTTATTTCTTCAAGAATCGGATTGACTAGTGATTTAAAGAGATTATCTATTTCTTCAATCGTAACTATAGTATCTTTTTTAAACTCGGAACTTATTATAACAGAACCAAACTCATCGAATTCACATACTAAAGAAGAATCTTTGTTTGATATAAAAACAGATACGGATTTATTCTTACCAATTGTCTTCATCAAACTGAATATTTCGGCTTTCTTCATGTATGGGATTTTTCTGCCGTCGGTTGCATTTTTGTCAGCAAACAACCTATAGCTGTTTTCTTGTCTTGATGATGGGTTGAATTTTATCATAGGGTATAATTCTGTCGCATGCAATAATTTATAAATAATTTCTAATGGCATTTTCATTGCGTTATCTGGTCTCAATATAGCCTTTATGTATTTGATTCCCTTGTTTTTATATATTAGATCTTTTTTCTTGGAATTATACATGTTATAAAAGAGGTCGACTGCATCAAATAGCCTCGACGTCGTATCATTAATATATTTTTTATTTTGTTTCATCAATTCTTCTCGTGATTTTACGACGTCATCTAATGATGTTGCGCCTTTTAACAGAGGAAAGTATGTTTGTATTAAAACAGGATCAGGAACATCCTTGTTTAATATATCTGCAGTTGTACAGAGATATATGGTATTGTTTAAAATATCACCAGAATCCATCAATAAGTTGTGATTGAACGTATGGGAAGTATTCGTCTGCAAAATATTTGTGTTGTTAGCGTTATTTGGATTGTAAATAAACGGAACATCATCTGTTATAAACCTTTTCTTACCTAGTACATTATCAACTACAAAAACCTGACCATCCAGTTTCAATTGTAAAATATCATCAAATGTATATTCTGTCTTCTCTGGCAACCCTGTAAATAAAATACCAGCGTCATCACTTATTATATTTGACATTATTTGTTCTGAAATAGGCTTTGATATCTCAAATGTTTTTTTTCTTATACTTTTCTCCTTACTTCCTTTTTCTCCACGATTGAATATTTGGTTCTTTTGTGTTTTTACAAGTGTATTGTATATCGATAATGCAGTAAATTTTTCTGACTTACGATAAAAAAGATACAACTCTTCCAATGCAAACTTTAAATCGAGATACAATATTATTTTACTTTTTATTATCATAATTGTATCATCTTCGTGAATGAATTTTTTAACCAACTTGATTGACGTTTTTTTCTCTCTTATCATATCATTTTCTGGTTCTGAAAAAAAGGTTTCTTCTTTTGAAGTTTCATCAACAAGATTTCCACAAAACACATAAATTGTATTGGTGGCTAAATGATTTACTTTATAAACAGACATATACTATAAAGTGAATTTTATTGTTATTTTATTTCAGAAACATATATTCTTTATAATAAAATATATTTGTTTATGTGTCCAAATATTTATACAGCTAAAAGATAACAACTATTTTAAATCATGTATAATTTTATAATTATAATAATAATATTATTATAATTTTATTATAATAACAATTATAAACTTTTATTCATATTGTCACGTTGTTATGGTATAATTATTTGAATATTATATTGTATATGTATATATTAGAAGATGTCAGATGTATCAGGAATTCAATTAGATAAATTATTGTTTTCTCCATTTAAATCAGCACAAGAAACACAAATTTCATTGTCATTATCATCATTAAAATACATATCAGATTATGGGTTAGATGCGTCTGGAAATTTGAAAATAGTTCAAATAAAATCAACATATTATGATATGCCATCTGCAACAACAAAAGACGTGTCATTAAATATTCCACTTATATCATTAATAAATATACCATGTTTATATGTAAAGAATGTTAGTATAAATTTTGATATAAATATACAATCACAAAGTATAGATACAAGTGAAGTCACACCATCAGTCCCCACATCAGACTCATTCAGTAAATCTGGTAAATCTAGGTCTACTATTAAAACATCTGGGTATGTTTCATCAAACAATTCAAAAGATGACCAACCAAAATATAATATGCGTATTGATGCAATAAATGAAAAACCAATAGGTTTGTTGTTGATATATGATTTTATAAATACAAATCGTGATATTATAAGAACTGCTATTGGTACCGAGAATGTATCTCTAAAAAGTATGTTTAGTTGATTTTTTATTATTTATAATATAAATTTGTAACCTTTTATAATAACATATTATAATATATGTCTGAATATATTATAACAGGTGATTTATCAAAAAATTATATAATAGTTAAAAATGCGCAAATAACATCTACTAACATAAATTTATTGATTAGTTATGGTACTAGTAAAACGAGTACAATAGATATAAGTTTTGAAACTATATATGATGTTTCTAACGTATTCCAATATATAAAAATTATACAAGTACTTGGAAATACAAACAACTTAACAATACGTCAAGATGTTATTGATTTTTCTCATAAAATTGTATTATTATTGTCAGGATCTATAAAAGGTGGATTATGGAATAAAACTAATGATATGTTAGCGAGATATACATCATTAGATCGTATTGAATATATACCAACCAATAAAAATCAAGTTGATTCTAGTTACAATGTTAACTATTATGATTATTCTCAAAATTATCCATTAGAAACTGCGAACGCTCGTATAGAAGCAGAATTTGCTTTACTTAAAAGTAAACAAACATATATAATCCAACCAACAAAATTAGATAGTGAAAAAGACTTACAATATAATGTAAAAACCGAATTTATAAATTCACCACCACCAGGTATTAACCAGCTATTTAATTATATTTTATATTGAACAGATTTAGATTAAATAATATCTTTATATATAAATTAATGTCAAATATAGATCCCTTACGTGCCCAACGGAGACGGGATGAATATAGAAGAAGACAAGATAGACAAGAGCAGGCTATGTTACGTCCTGCCGCGCTCATCCCCCTTGCCGAACCATTAAACAATAATCTCAATCCACGCCCCCCCACCCCCCCGCGATCTCCCTATCGACTTGAACCTCCACAAGCCGCCTCCATAATAGCCACCTCCTTACCAGGTTTGCTCTCCACACCCCCCGCAAGTGATCAACCTGTTGAAAAAAAGGCTGACCAAGGAGGAAGTCGACGTAGTGTAAAACCTCGTAAACGTAATACGAAAAAACGTAAGATGAGTAAGATGAAAAAACGTAAGATGAGTAAGACGAAAAAACATAAGTAAAATATTACATATGTATCTGTCAATACTTATCATATGAGTAAAACTTACAAATAACAATTTTATACTTTATTACATATAAAATTGTTTACGACAAATCAAAATATGGATTGTCATCTATCGTTGTACCACAATATTCTTTCGGATTCTTTTTGTAATCAACTGGAATATAGATACCAGACTCCTTTGCATTCTCCAATACAAACTTGAAATTCTGCCAGAATTCTTGTTTGTGACCAATCGATTTTGTCGTTATATGAGATAATTCATGTAACGCTACAAATGTCAACGTTTCAAGATCAATCAAACGATCGCCTTCTTTTGTCTTATTCAAACAGAACGCTATTTTCTCTCCTTTGTTTTCACTATAAGCCGTTAATTCAGACGTCGGTAAGGTTTCACTGATTCGTTTTGGATTGAATCCTGCAACCAAACGCTTTACGCGTTCATCGTCAGGATGTTTCTCCTTCATATATGCAACTAGCTTTTTACATTTTTCAGTAACTTGTGCTAACAAATCAGCTGCGAGTTCTAGTTTTTCGCGTTCTCGCACACAATAACGATTACCATCGCGACTAGAAATGATACATTTCAAATTAAACGCATCTGATTCGTAGTATATTTTTAAACATAACAGAAGAACAAATGCTATAAATACATAAAAGAAAATCCCATGTTTCTCCATATATTAATAACACATAATAATTATTGTTCTCCGCCAATTTCCAGGGCACGGCGCGTATAATCGGGCTCCATGGTAGTCTGATTCCACGGACCAACCTGTAACTGCGGGTTGGGTGGCTCGGAACGAATCTGTAAATTAGCGTTTCTGAGCGACTGGCCAACTGTGTTGATTCCTACATGGTATCCCGCCTTCAATAAATTAATATTGGCAAGCTCACCCTTTCCCTTGGGGTTCAGTTGAGCCCAGGAGCTGCTGCTAGCCTCACTTGGTAAAAGGTCGGCAGGATTCTGGACGGCAGTCGATTGATTATTTGACTGCATACCATTAGCAGGGGCATAATCCCCATCCATATCCGCGGCTACCGAAGGCTGTACTCCAGGAGGCGGTGCATTGGATCCATATTGAGAAGGCATGGACTCATTGGCTTCATACCCGTACGAACCTTTAGACGAAATATATTTAGCGAACATACTAACACCATAAGCAACTACAAGTAAAACTATTAATGCTCCAATACCATAATCATTCCATAGTTTTTTAAAAGAGACGTTCATTTATATAAAAACGTCTATAAAAAAATTTTTCAATAATCGTTTAATTCATTTTATTACAGATCGTCCAATTCACTTTCACTAACCTCCTCAATTTCAGCATCGAAGTCACTATCACTATCATTCAAATTATCCAACATATATGTCTTTTTGATATTCTTCGCTTCTAAATAAGCGACTATCACATTTCGCTTGGCAACTTTGGCTTTTTCCCTAGCAACTTTGTATAATTCAAAATAAACCTGATTTGGTGGTTTTAATGAAATTGTTTCTAAATCATCAGCCACTATCATTTGTATTTCTTTAAGTTCGTTTTCTGTATCTAATTTACTACCTTGTATAGTTTTTGTTTCGACATTACGTGTTTGATCACTTAACTCGCCCGACTTTGGTGTGTTTATAAATTGTGTTTGTGTAGATTGTTTGTCATCAATATATACCGATTTTAATTCTGTCTCTTTTTTGTCAGAACTATCATTTGTATCAAATGCTAGTTCATTATCGATATAATCGTTTGATTTTATTTCACTTTGATTAACTAGACGAACATTGAAATCTTCCTTGTTATCAGATAATATACTAACAGAACTTGGTTGATTTACATAAGGTATGATTCTAAATTCTTCACTTGATATTTCCTTGTTGGTCGAATACACAGGTCGTGTTGTTTTTATAAGACAATTATCAAACAATGGTTCTTTGTCCATAACCATCATCTGTTTTAATTCAAGTTCAATTTGGAAATTTCTACTGGTAAATTTAATACCAAGTATCTCTACAATACTTATAATATTATTCTCGCTGCTTACATCGTCAAGAACAACTGGTCCGAGTCTCTCGTCGTATAGCTTTAATATTGGCATGTTGTCGGTATTATTTTTGACATTTGTTCTCATCAAATAATACCTACCCGATTTAAAAACACGAAGAGTCGTATTGAATGCACTTTCTAGTTCATTCTTGTCGAGACTATTTTGAAACCAGTCATTGTTCTTTGCTAGGAGCAAAACCTGACATCTTTCTTCTAAACGTTCAATCCAATTGATTATCGACTCCGCATTCTGATCGAACATCAAATCGCAATGGTATTTCTTTCCTGTTTTTACGAAACCCAGACGAGATTTACTCTGAGGAGTCTGAATATATAGGGGTTTTCCACCAAATACAAGTCGTGTAAAGTATGCGCCACCCTGAACTCCGATAGGATGTAATAATGATAATTTCTCAAAATCAAATAATTCATCTGGTTGTACGATATGCTCCATTAATAGAATAAATATAAAATAAATATAAAATTATAACGACATTCTAAATTATATGGCATTCATCATATCATAATATTGTATATGAATCAAAATCAAGATTTAAAAAAATATTTTGAAATATATTTCATTCCATTCAGTAAATCTTCAACGTAACAATCTTCACAACCCAAAAACGCCTTACCGAGTCTTACATTAATAAAATAGGCAACTGGTAAACCTAATAAAACAAACCTATAGTTGTGGTAAGAATGAAAAATTACATGGATCATATAAATCGCAGCCACACAAAAAAAGGAATATAACGTAATGAAAATGTATTTAAATATATTTGAAACTTCACGACATTTATCATAACTCCATATAAAAAGTGTTGATAATATTGTATATATCCAGAACAACGATAAGATTAAAACGTTGGGTTTTACTACAATTGCAAATATAACTAGCAAATACATGTAAATCGTATAAAAAAGTAGTTCTATGAAAATATCCATACTAAACTATAATATATAATTACTATAAATTTTTATTTTTGATAGTTTATCAACGAATAACCCTTAAATAAAAATGTAGTTTATTTGTAATATGAAAGCCTCGTCTTTCTCTCAGCAATGTTTGGATATATTGAAACAAGAGGATGTCAAAAAAGAGATCCGCTTGTTATCGAGACCGGTTATTGATTTTATACTACATGAAATCAACCCATTTATATATTTCATAATAATTATACTCGTACTATTATTCGTTATGAATTTAGCAATTCTATTGTTTATTTTTTTCAATCATCGAATATATTCACAAAATAGAATAATTTCTTCAGTATAATATATAATGTCTCGTAAAACAAAGAGTGTAAAGACCCGCAGTCGCAGGAATAGATCTCGTACCAGGTCTGGTGGTTTCTGGAAGGTAATTCAAAATGCTGTTGTTCCGTTCACTTTATTGGCCGCTCAACAATCATTCAGACGCAAGAAGTCGCATGGTGGTCGCACCAGAAAGAGACGTTAAATGTGTTTAAGTGAGGTTACAATGTTATGTTATTTTATAATACAACATTTTATACATAAATAATTTAAATTATTTTTATTTACTCAATCCGCGATGATTATAAATGTAATTAGTTTTGCTTATTAGGATATATAAACAAATAATATTACAGAGCTTTTATATTTTATGGTAGATAACATTTTTACGTGTCTAATAAATACAACAAATCAGTGTTATAAATACAAAAATCAATTATTATGTGACATATTAAAATATAGAAATACTATAATTTATAGAAATTTGAATTTTCAATAATTAAATAATTTGGAAGATTATATATTTTATATAATAGTTTTATTTTAAAAATATTATATAAAAGTACAATACAAAATGCTCTTAATTTTTGTAGATGTATTATATTTTTTGTGATTATAATAATATAGATATATATTATTATGGCAGGTGGGATTGTTACTAATATTGCAAGCTCGATTAATTTTAATGATATGTTAGCACAGCCATTTACTGCTGCGGCAGCGGCACAAGCTACAATGTCTGGAACAACAATTGATTTTATTAATAGGTTCTGTTTGGACCAAAGTGGTAATGTTAGAACTACAACAATGACATGTAATTATGATGATCCATCAGGCTCAATTACAGCAACTGATGGAAGTGGTCTCAAACAATCCAAGAAAGCATTAACTGTTCCTCTATTAAGTCTTCTCAATGTTCCTTCACTGCAAATGAACTTAATCACTGTTGACCTAGCAATTTCAATTGACCAACAAACAAGATCAGACACATCTAATAGTTTGGCGATGGATGCAAGTGCAGGTTTAGATTTTTCAAAAATGGCTGGATCGGGTGGTATCTTTGGAAAGATGCTATCTGGAGTTTCTGCGAGTGCGAAGGTATCAAACACCTCTTCAGATACAACTTCAAATTCATCACAATCAAAAGTTAAATACTTGGTTCATATGGAGGCAGCAAATAATCCCCCTGCTGGTTTACAAACAATATTAAATTGGCTTACAAGCACAACCAATCCAATAGCTCCAAATCGTATAAAGGAAAATATTGGTTATCAGATACCTTCTATAAATGACATGTTGAGATAGACGTATTGAAGAATTACCCCCTTATTAATGTTTTCTCCTAAAATAAAATGTGGATTTTATATATTTAAATTTATTATTCAATAATAAATTTATATTTCAACAATGTCTTATGGTTACACGATCATTATATAGATGTTAAATATATATTTCTTACTATATACATAGTATAGGAATAACATAATAAACCATTTACATTATTTATTCATTGAAATTGCAGTATGTATAAAAATAATCGAATAAAAATATAAATAGTTTAAACAATCGAAGAATAACACCTTTGCTCATTCAAAACGCCCACTCCGTGGGCAGTTATTAGTGAGGAAGGTGATGCTTATTGCGCATTTTCAATGCGCAATTGTGTAAAAGAGGTATTATTGCAATTTTGGTGTTAATGATTATCAACAATAAGTTGCCGAAATAACACTAAAAACAATATGTCTGAAATGTTTTTCAGTTAAAATGTAAAAGGGATTAAATGGTTATTTTATATATTTTAATAATTAAAAATATAGTTTCTATAATTAAAACAATATTTTTATATGATAAAAGTTACATGTAAAAAGGTAATGTGTTATTAATTTTGTGTATTTTTTTTTACACGTATATTATAAGAAATGGATGCAGGAAATGTTTTACAAACAATGGATTTGGGTGTTATGTTAGGGTCTCCTTTCACAGCAGCTCAACAAGCTCAAACAACAATGACAAGTAATACTATTGAATTTTTACAAAAATTTGCATTTGAACGAGATGCGTCTGGTAACAATACAAGCGAAGTTAGAACATTTTCAATGAATACATATTTTGATACAACTGATTCGTCAGGCAACACAATACAAAAACAGAGACAATTAACAATTCCATTAATAACAATGTTAAATGTACCAGCACTTCAGATACAAAAGATGTCAGTAGATTTGACATTAAAAATAAATTCTCAAGTGGCAACTTCATCGACTAATACAAAGGGTTTTTCTGTGGGTGCAAGTGCATCTGTTAGTGGGGGGGTTAATGTTGGCATTTTCAATGCTTCAGCTTCAGCTTCAGTAAGCACTAGTGTATCATCTTCAAATTCAAACACAAATAGTATTGATGCATCTTCCTCAGCAAAATATGCGATTCGTATAGAAGCAGAAAATAAACCACCAGCAGGATTGGCAATTTTATTGGATTTTTGCAGTAAACCAGACATAGCACCTAATCGATCATTATATCCTAATGGAAGAATTCTATAATAAAATTATATTTAAGCCGTTGGGGCAGTTCCACCAACACTATCAAGAATATTAAATATATTCGAAGTACCCTTGTCTCTTAAAGAATAACCATCCTCTGAAAGTTCCTTTTGAGATGCCATAGAATCCGCATTAGCTGTTATAAAGTCCATCATCATTTTAAGACCAACTGGTGTCTTGTCTCTGGCAACCATGTGTACATTATAAGTACTACTGGTACTAGAAGTATTTTTATCTTCACTTGTACTACTAACTACAGCTGTAGCGGAAGAGTATGTCGACCCACTCGCGCTCGCACTGACATTCACTCCCCACCACGACCCCCTTGCATTTGCACCATATTGTTGGGCAGTTTGACTTACAGACGCAGCACTAGCAGTATCTGTTTTTTTCGCAGTATCTTGTGTCTTTATAGTCATTACGAAATCTACTATAACCTCTGTCATGGAGAGTGCTGGCACGTTCAAAATTGAAAGGAAAGGTAACGTCAATGATCTCGAACCTTGAGATCCGACAATTCTTCCAGCATTATCAATATTTACTAAAGTGCCACTGACATCCCAACTTCCAGCCTTACCTGTAAAAAATTGTCCTGGGTTGGTTCCACTATTCGCTTGAGTCACACTACCAGTATTTAATCCGATACCAGATGGATCAAGCACGGGTATACCAGTGCTTGGGCCATAATACAAATATAATGCCTGATTACCACTTGAATCTTTAACATTGGCAGCGGGAATATCATAATACGAAGAAGTTGTAAATGTGAACATATTACCAGATTTATCCATACCAAATTGACGAATAAAATTAGCAGTAGTTGTTGCCATAATTTTCTGTGCTTCAACAGCAGCATCAAAAGGAGCACCTAAAATTTTATCAAGTGGAAGTGCCAATAGAGTAGCTGCCTGTTGTTGAGAAGCTTGCGCAAGACTGACCTTTGTTGAAGCTGTAGCTGTTGCGACCATTTTTATATAACAACTTAAAATAAAAAACCCAGAATTTTTTTCCTAAATAACTAATACTATTTAGGAAAAAATTCTGGGTTTTTTATTTTAAGTTGTTATATAAAAATGGTCGACTATGTTCTAGGCAAGATAACTGATAGCGCTGGATACGGAGCCAAAACACAAGGTCAGACACTCGCAGAACTTCCGTTGTATGACCTTTTCGCAGCTCCTTTTCAAGCTGCAGCTAGAGTACAAGCAAACTTGGCGGAAGCGACTTCTGGCTTTATAAGACAATTTGCTATGGATGCATGTGGTAACGTTTTTATGACTACATTATCGACTTTTTTTGATATACCTATTTCATCTGTAAGTGATTTATCTGGTAATTATTTGGTAGATCCTTCTGGTGGAGGTCTTTTTGCTTCGAGTAGTGGAATTACAACCTCCAATTCCGTATACGACGGCGCGCCAGGAGGGACTGGTTCTGGGTGGGGTACAGTATCGGATGGAGGAAAAGTTATAGGTTATTGTACTGCAAAATTAGTCGCGGCCGATTATGCTCCAGGCACTACAGGTGGTTACCAAAAGAAAATTGCGAATCGTGTTTATTCAATGGATTCTAAGGGTAAAGTTCTTTTTGTACAAGGTATAAAATCTGTATCAGTTCCATTCATTTCATTGGTAAATGTTCCTGCTCTTACTTTAGAGGAGGTGACTGTTGAATTTTGTATTAATATAAAAACACAGGAGGTTAAAGAGAGGACAGATGATGCAGCTGCTACGTCTGTTCAGGCTTCGCAAAATCAGGGGAGAATAGGTGTGAAGGGATGGTTTGGAGGCTTTAACTATGCTCGCCAAAGTTCAGCAGTCAGTACTGCTGTAGCTACATCAAAGAGTAAGGCTACATCTGACACATCTACTGAGTCAACATATTTAGTTACGATGAAAGCTAAACAAGTCGACCCTCCTGGTCTCACAGCCATTTTAAAATTTATTACTAATAACAAGGATATTGCTTCCCAGAAGACAGTGGATTCGACTGGCAAAATAATTGACAATGGTAGTGGATTAGCATTTGGCAATGGTGGCAGACCTGCTTCAAGCTCGTAAATTTTTTCTCTGTTTTCGTTTATATAGTAAAAAAAGGCTGAGATGCATATTTATCATAGTTTTGAAATTATAGAATGGTAACTAAATCTAAATACATTTTATTATACAATAAATTTTATGATTACAAAAATATTTGTAATTATATAAATATTTTCACATGCCCGTTGGAGGAGGGAGTACAGGAGACTCCATTGTAATAGGATGCATATATTCAGAAATTAACATTTCATTAAGTTTAGAGAACCCATCAGTGGACCCATTTTGTTCGAAAACAGCATTTGTCTCAATGTCAAAATTTTCCTTGCAAGAAATACCAAGACTTTTTGCATCTGTTCTAAAAACGCAATTTAATTGTTTCAAATCAACATTCGAATGATTTACTAGAGTAAACTTTGGAACTTCTATATAACGCTGGTCATCTAACTTTATCTGTATCATCTTAGGTGTGAAATACTCTTCCTGTTCTTCCGTTTTTGGTGTGTGGACAAAATAATCCTCTAAATTAACCTGAACATCACTTGAAACTTTATGTTGTATCTGTCTTGTAACCTCGTGCAATTTCTTCATGATCTGTTTATTTTGTCTCTTAGAAACAATCTCGCAAACAGGAGGAGGTGGTTGGTTGTGATGGTGGTGCTTTTTATGTTTTTTATGTCGTTTCTTTCGTTTTGTATTTTCTAAATCATCATTATGGTTCATTTTGTCACCATCTAAAATAAACCTCATAAAATCTATTAAATCACCATTTAATATGTTATTTAGAAAAGACATATACATATAATAAGGAATAAAAATCAAGTAGTTTTAATGTATAATAACCACGACAATATGATACACAAATTGTATCTATATACAAACATTGTATTATAAACGAGGTATTTACATCTAAAATATATCATTTGTTATGTACTCTTTATATTGTTTAGCTCAATACTTACATTATATTTTTTGATATATAATACAAACTTATATTATACACAATGAATGACTTGAGTAGAGCAGGATCTAAAATATCAGTTCGTGTTAACCAACTGAATGAGAACTCTGTTTGTCCGAATACTACAACGTATGGAAAGTTTTTACCGCATATGAATAAATCTAACATGTCAAATGCGATGCGACGTTCTCAAATTTTGGCTAATACTCGGGTTACAACTATGCGTTTTGGAGTTTCATATTTAGGACAAAAAATAGAACAACCTATTGTTGCTCCTATCAATCGAATGGATCATTGATCGTGATATTTTATTATTTTTTCTCATGTAAATTTATAATGACGCATTTTAAGAGAAACGAGAATGGCGAGATCGTTGTTCATGGTGTTACTCATCACAAGTTAATTGGAAGCCGTGCGGAAGTTTGGCACAAGACTGCGTACAAGACTACTGGAGGTTTGACTAGGTCACACCTTGTTAAAAACAAGTCTGGACGCATTGTTTCGCGCAAGAAGCATGTTAGCGCCAAAAAGGACAAGCGCCTCGTTAAGGCTGGTTATGGAACTAAGAAGGGGAAGTTCGGCTGGGTTAAGTTGAACAAGACGATGAAGAAACGCAAGTAAACAAATAAAAATGAGGGATTCTTATAGTTTATTGTGAATGCAATATAGTAAAATGAAAGACAACAAGAATAACACGGACAAAAGGATCAAGGAAATTGTTAAGGTGGTGAAACCGCGTCAGGTGAATGATCATGTTAAGTTCAAAACAAATGAGCCTTCAAAAGATATCTTGTCAATGACGGGACACACATATACTTATAACGGGTATCTCTACGGAGAGATAATAAAACACTTATAAAAAATAACATTCAAACATAAAACCAATTGGTTTCAATAAAATTCTCGTATATAATATGTTCAGGAATTTTATAATATAAAAATTTTTCAAAATATCGCTTGCTCACAACTAGCTGATGTGATATCAAGTTGCAGTATGTATAGTACAAATTATAAGCCTCGTCAAACGACAAGAGAGTAGTATTCGAATCTTTCAAATGTTTTTTTATATGTTCAAATGAATTTTCGATATCCTTATTCTTGTTCCAAGAAACAGAAGAAACGTTGAGAACATACTTATCATCTATGATAACAATATCCGAGAAGAAATGACGCAAAATACTTGTTACGTTCTCTTCATTAATATTGTTGCAATTATTTGTACCAGCATTGAGTTTCGACCATAATTTAAACAGCGAACATATCTCGTCGACTTCAAGTTCACTATCAAATGTGGAATCTGCAATCGATCCAACATTTATAGTAGACTCCCAGAATTTTATAAACTCGCTTTGTAGAGGTAAAAATTTGCTAGTTATATTGATAAACGAATCTATGTTCTCGTCATATTTGTATTTTTCTTTCAACAAACCCTTAAAATTGTTTGCATATATCATGCCAGGTAACGAAGATTTACCAAGATATTGTTTCCATAAGAAATGTAACATCTTCCATTCGATTTTACAAACATTTGTGTCATCACTTACAATGTATTTATTGCAAAAATCCTCTATAATTTCTATATGCGATGTCTCCTTGAGAAAATATATATATTTCTTGGTTTCTTCGTCAGCATTGTTATTCAAAAATAAATCAGAGTTAACATGTCTAATCGAATAATGAGATGCGACACATAACAGATCCAAACCATAATTACGCAAAATATCCTTCCAAACATCAAATGACACATTATCATTCATTTTCAAAAGTCTGCAGTTTTCAAATGTGTGATTCTCATGATACTTTGTCATAAAATTATTTGTGATGTTTGTGTGACCTATAGATAAATTTGCAATATATTCCAATTCGGAGAGAACTCTTTTTGTCTGTGGATTCACTAAAAATATTAGGTTTTGATTCTTTTTGTTTATATTATCGCCTAGGATAGTGAGAAAATGTTTTGCCTGATTTTTAGTTGGAAAAAGATACGGGTATAATAAACTTAGAATATTCTGGATAGTATCTGTTTCTGGTATAGATGCAAACAGGTTGCGATCTTTTATCTGCTTGATGATATTTATCTTCGTTTTATGTTTCCATTGTAGCAAAACTCGATCTTTAGAGATATTTGACAATAGACAATGTATAATATCATCCTCCTTTACAATTTTATAATTTTTACCATCATATTCATAAAAATTATTGTTGGTCGAGAGATAGTAATATTGATGTTTACTCAGAAATACCTGAATAAAGATCTGCTGTTCATTTGTTAGAAACGATCGACGCGTTATTCGTTTCTCATAATTAACTAGCTCATTTTCTAATGTATTTGAAAGGTAATTTTCAATATGGGTTACGATTCGATTTAGCATATATTCATTGTCTTTGTACTTTTCAAATAAACCATGAATTGTTTCTACGCACATATTAAGATTATTTGCATTGTTGGTTTCGTTCATTATACAATGTTATCACATAGTATTTAATTGCTTTAATTATAATTCGTTTATATTACAAAAATATTATTTTATATGTGCGTTCAAAAATATATTTTTCAGTGAAATAACGATTTAAAGATTTTGGTGCAAAAACATATATAATGGTGAATGTTCTTACGATTAAAACTGTGCAGATTGCACCATTTAGGACATTGATGACCGCGTTGAAAGATATTTTACTAGAAACGAATATTTCGTTTCAACCAGATGGAATTCGAATTATCAATATGGACAAATCCCATACTATTTTAGCACATTTGCATCTTCCTTCACAGAATTTCGAGTATTATGAATGTACAAAAGACAAGATCATTATTGGTGTCAATATGTTCCACCTATTCAAGTTAATTAACTCGATTGATAACAATGATACACTTACGATCTATATTGAGAGCTCTGATTATGTTGATGGAATCGTTTCTCATTTAGCATTGAAGTTCGAGAATGGTGAGATCAAGCAGTGCAAGACGCAAAAGCTGCGACTAATAGAGCCCGAACCAGAGGAGCTTGATTACCCTGATGTAAAGTTTTCGTCTATCATCAATTTGCCGTCAGTTGATTTCCAAAAGATTATTCGCGATTTGTCGTGTATTTCTGACAAGCTTGAGATTAAATCGGTTGGTAGCGAATTGATTTTCAAGTGCAACGGACAATTTGCCTCTGCGGAGATTCATCGTGCGGAAGCAGACGGAAGCATGGGGTTTGTTTTGAAGCAGGATTCATCGAAGATTATTCAAGGTGAATTCTCACTGAAAAATCTGGGGTATTTTATCAAGTGTACCAATTTGTGTTCTCAGATTGAAATGTACTTGGAGAATGATCTACCGCTTGTTGTAAAGTATGACGTTGCAAGCCTTGGCAGCATCAAGTTGTGCCTTGCTCAGCTGCCTTCTTCTTGAATCTACATACATTGAATTTTTATTTGATATTGAATCATCAAATAAAAAATATACTAAAATATCTTACATTTACACTGGATTATATTTCAACTTGGACTCAATGTATTCCTTAGCATATATACCAACCCTAGTTGATCTGTCCCATGTACTATAACTAATAACTACATTATTGTCCTTTACAATCAATCCCAAACAATATTCAATAGGATCAGAATCAAACTTAAACGGGGCTGAATATCGTAGTAAATTCATATCGCTATCAAAAACAACTATTACATGATAATAATGACGTAGTTGCTCATACGATACGACATGAGTAACAAACCAAATTTCGTTTTTGTATTTGTAACCACAACTTGACCCCCTTGCACGCTTGAACAATTTTGGCATAGGTTTCTCAGAAACAATATAAATTTGGTCGTCTTGTCGGATCTCGCATAATTGAAGTGGAAACCAGTTATAAACTATATGAGTTATATCTTTATATTCCGTATATACCCAGTTCTTCTCACAAAAATTCTTATTAAATGACGATAAAATTTCTGTGGTATCGAGTGTATTCTTTGTTAAGTCGTATATCCCATTAACGATACCAATACGTTCATCCTTCAAAAATCCAGTTCCAATAAACAACATCTTGTCGGTGTGTTTATCTTTGTAAATGCGAACATCCTCGATACCAACGTACCTTCGCTTCGTATCGCCATTATGATCAAACCACTTGCTCTTAGTTATAGTGAAATCGCTATCTAGCTCAACATAACGATTTTTGGTAATAATATGATCACCACAATTTAAATACCCTCCTTGATCATTTATATAATAGTTAACATATCTGATGTTTAAACAATAATTGCTTCCTTCGCTGGAATCATTCTGTATAATACAACTAGAGGTTGATCTCATTTCAACCTTCTCACCATCTATAATATCTGTTATTGTATCGTCAAACTTAAGCGTATGTATAGCTTTCAATACATCTTTGTAAAACTTGAGATTGCTCAGAATATTATCTAACATAGGTCCGTCATTTGAAACATTGAAAATGTGAACAAACTCGTCGCCTATATTTTTTACATTCAAATAGGAAGCAATTATAGTAAATTCATAATCTAACTTGTGTGTATATACATCATTATGCAGAAATAAAAAATTTGTTCGATCCTGATCTTTTGCAATAACTTCTTTGGCCATCTTGTAAAAGTTAAGTGACAATGTGTGTTTGGATGTCTCTCTGTAATATTTAACAATCTCATATAAATTCTCAACACGAATGGGTAGATAACTATATCCCTCTAACCACGCACAGATAGCCTTTTCATTTTGCCCCAGATTTTTATAACACAATCCAATACGATAATAACTATACCAAACCTCTTGATCCCAACCTCCTAATTTAATTCGTTTTTCATAAATAGGAATCGCCTTTTCAAATTGACCAGAGTCATGGAAGCTATTTGCTAGATAAAAATGAGATCTAACACAATCAGGATTTGACTTAATAGCCCCTTCGAGAAGATTAATATCTCTAATAAACTTGTCGTGTTTACTACCCCCATCTCCTATATCGCTTATGAATAACTCGTTCCTTTTAAACGAATAAATTGAATTTTTTTCTGGTGTTGAAATATACTCGTGTGTCACCCCGACATATTTAAATAACCCATTGTTCCTAACGATTCGCATGTTATTGAAGAAAAACGAATCATTACCTTGAAGAATATGAAACGAATCGTAACTACTTAAGATATTCTTATCAAAATCACGAATCTCAAATATCATGTCTGCATCCAGAAACAATATATAATCAGACATACCCTCGCATTGTTTGAGAGCAAAATTACGATTATATTCAAAGTTTTTAAAGGGTTCTGTTACTACCTTACCATCCATTTTCCTATCTTTAAAAAAATTATTAATCAACTCTATCGTATTGTCAGTTGAACCAGTATCGCAAATACAATATGTATCTATTATACTAATAACAGACGACAATAAACGTTCAATTATTTTACTTTCATTTTTAACGATCATATTTAAACATAACGTCGTCATTTTTATAAAAGTCTTGGTTTATCTTTATATTATTATATTTCTTTTTCTTATCGTAATATAATATATGGCATCGACACGCTTTAACTCAGACCCTGATCGAATCAAAAAAAATTTACAACAATCAACTGGATCTGGGAGATGGGTTTTAAATACACCAGGTAACGGCGATAAACCATATTTTATGGAAGACCCACATATTATTTTACAGAAATGGGGTGGTAATAGAATGACAAATCAAACCGAATTAGAGAGTGATTTGTTTGGTGTAAATCGTCAATTAAACAAGGATTGTTTAGCAAAAGATAATGTCCGTGTGAAATTAACTAGTAGTGTTCCTATTCAGTATCCATCATCCAGTAAATTATCAACCGAACAATCACGAACTATACAACCAGTATGGACTGCTCGTGAACTAGAACAAGTAAATTGGAATTACCCACTAATGGACCCACAGGAAAATATTTTTTTCCGTTTCGAGAACAATGTCAGCACACGGGTTTTGGAAAAGGATACTTTTACACAAAAACGAGAGAATAATAATCTATTTAGTATATAATCATGGAGTTAGTTATCCCATTTATAGCATTGGGTGGAATGTATGTTGTATCGAATCAAAAGAAGAAAAACCGAACAATTGAACCTTATACAAACATTGTTATACCAGAGGATAGGTTTCAAGTTGCTAATGAAAATGATGGCAATAACATTGAAGAAATAATCAGCACATCTACAACAACAACCGACAAGTATTTCAACCAGAACAATGGTGTTTTTGTTCCTAATGCAAACCAGAAAAAGGCTCAGGCTTATTCGCTGACTGGAAACTTTGTTGACGTAGATAAATTCAAACACAATAACATGGTTCCTTTCAATGGAAAAAAGGTAAAAGGTCAGACATACAATACAAATGTCCACGAATCTGTTTTAGATAATATGGTGGGTTCTGGTTCGCAAATATTTCAAAAGGTCGAACAGGCACCAATGTTTAAACCAGAAGAGAATATACAATGGTCTCATGGTGTTCCTAATCAGAGCGATTTTTTTCAATCACGTGTGAATCCAAGTTTAAAGAAAAATAACATTAAACCATTTGAATCGGAAAGGGTTGGTCCTGGACTGGGCCAAGGTTTCACCAGCATGGCGAGTGGAGGTTTTAATTCAGGTATGGAGTCTCGTGATCGCTGGTTGCCAAAGAATATCGATGAAATGAGAGTAGAAACTAATCCGCGCATTGAGTATGAGTTGCGAAATCACGAAGGTCCTGCTGATTCAAACATTAAGATGCGTGGTATGATTGGACGTGTAGAAAAACAAAGACCTGATACGTATTTTGAACAGGATCAGGGTCGTTGGCTAACAACTACTGGGTCTGAAAAGGGCGAGACTTTGCGCCCCGAGCAACAAATGGGAATCCTAAGAAGAGCCGACTCAATGTCAAATTATGCTGGCCCAGCTGTTTCGGCTGATATTAAGGCGGGTTATGCGCCTAAAAACTTTGAGACGAGCCGAAGAACACAACTCAACGGGTTGAATGTTGCACCTTCGAATGCTGTAGGTGCTGGACCAATGAACGACCAGCAGATGAAAGGTTACAAGAATTATGGCACACATCGTTCGGCATCTAAACAACCTGATACCTTTAGAAGCGGATTTGGTGGAGCAATCGGTGCAGTTGTTGCGCCGCTCATGGATATTTTGAGACCTTCTAGAAAAGAAGAGAGCATTCAAAATATTCGAATATACGGAGAGGCTGGTACAAGTGTTCCTCAAAACTACGTTGTCAACCCATCCGATGTAACATCCACGACTATTAGGGAAACTACAATGTATTCGCCCGAATTCAACATTAATAATCAACATTCGAGCATGTATGTCGATACTCACCGACCTGTTGCATCTACACAGAGGGATTCTACATCTGCAAATTATATTGGTGGTGCAGGGGGCGCAGGAAGTGCATATGGCGAAATGATATACAATAGTCAAAGAACACAAAATAATACAAAATCAGCAACTATTCACAACAGAGTTGCGCCTGGCAGCATGAGTTTATTCAATTCAAATTTGAATGTTAACATTGTAAAGCAAGATACGTCGCCACTTGATTATCGTGCGAATGCGCCTGCCGCACCAATATCGATGGCTCCATCGAATGCCACGTATGGTAAAACCATTCATCGTCAGGCTGTGCAAAATGATGTATCAAGAATGGATGGTGATCTTCTATCTGCATTCAAGGCAAATCCTTATACACATTCACTCAGCTCTGCTGTTTAATGCGTGAGTTTTTGATTTTATTTATACTTAAATATGTATTGCGTTCGATACATATTTAAAAACACTTGCTACATTATAATATTCAATCATGCTTGATATACATGGATCAATCAAAGAGAGATTGCAATATTTTAAAACCATACATAAAATACCCAATATTATTTTCCATGGTCCTTCTGGTTGTGGGAAACGAACACTTGTAAAAGAATTTATACAGAAAATTTATGATTATGACCGATCACAAATAAAATCGTTTGCAATGTATGTTAATTGTGCTCATGGCAAAGGTATTAAATTTATTCGAGATGATCTTAAATTTTTTGCAAAGACACATATCAATTCAAATAATGGCGATGTCTTTAAAAGCATTATATTGATGAATGCTGATAAACTTACTATGGATGCTCAGTCTGCATTACGTCGATGTATCGAATTGTTCAGCCACAATACACGTTTTTTTATAATCGTCGAAAATAAATATAGTTTATTGAAACCTATTTTATCGAGATTCTGTGAAATATATGTTCCTGAACCTATTCATAATGGTTCATTAATTAATCTATACAAGCACAATCTCGAAGAAGCGTTTCAAATGACCGAAGTCAAAAAACAACGTCAAGATTGGTTGAAGAAGGAATTAACTAAGCCTATTGATACAAGTGATCTCTTTGGGTTGAGTTCTAGGCTTTATGAACATGGGTATAGCGGTATAGATGTGATGAGTTTGATTGAGAACCCAAAATTTATGGATTCGCTAATAACTACAAAAAAAAGATACGAACTTTTGGTAGCATTTAATAAAGTTAAGAGAGAGTTTAGAAATGAAAAACTGCTCCTTTTGTTCATATTGAACTTTCTATTTATGAGTTTGGATGTTACTTTAGAAAATATATCATTTATGTAATGGATGATTTTATTGTTAGTTCGTTACATGAAAGTAGAAATGAATGGGCTGCTCGTCTAGTTACTATTTTAACGCCGTTAGTTGTCGATGGATATAAATCTATTCTAGATGAGGCTCTGAAATTATGCAAGGATAATAATGAGCACGATAAGTATCTGATGACATTTCAGAATTTTGTTTCGCGTATCCCCAAGTGGAATTCAACTATTATTGAAACGGAGAGAGCGAGAATTTGCGAAAAGAGTGGGTGTGCCTATCTTGAAGACCTTATTACATGTGTTCACGTGATTCAACTTAAGATTCTAACTGCTATGCGAACTGGACAAAAGCAAAAGAAGATCGATATTAATATTCCCAAGATAGACGATTTCATTCACAAGATGTACATAAACGTTGCTCGTAAGGTATATAAGAACGTTTATTTGTTTGAGGTAAATATCCCTCCTCTGCAGATACAGAAGCATCACCGCGAGTTGGAAGTAATTGTACAAGAGTGTATTCTCAACACTGTTCGCGAGAGTATTCCTGTCGATGCTATTTTGAAGGCATATTTAGACGAATCCGTTGAAGAGGATGTTACCGAGGAAATTCGTGAACAGGTAATAGCCGAGACGAAGAGTGAAACTGAACCTGTTGCACAACAAAAAGAAACTATTCAACAAGCAGTTATGAAAGAGGTGCAACAGGATCTTGGTATTGTCGGAGGAGGAATTAGCGATGGTGTGAAATTTAACGACATTGATTATGTTAAGGACGAGTATAATGCAGTCAATGAGATAATTGCACCTAAAACTGAACAGCGTCTTCGCGACGTATTTGAAGAACGCGAGTTTAAGCGCAATTCAGAGTCTTTTTCTGGTGGTGATGAATCCGAGAATATCAGGATAACTAACGAGTCATTTTCCTTCGATGATATTCAAGACTTGGAACCACGAAACTTTGAATCTATTCCTGATTTACAACTTGATATTGAAGATCTAGGATAGTATGCGTATTTAGGGGTAATATAAATTTTTTATATAGTTTAATGGATAATATTTTCATGTTTTCAGGTGTTATATCGATTGTATTTTTACTCTTCAAGTTCATCGAAATGCGATTTATCGACAAGGAAAACAAGCCGCTTAAATTTTTGATCCGTGACACACTTGTTGTCTTTGTGAGTGTTGTGTCTGGTAACTTCTTGATGGAGCAAATTCAGCCTATGAATGTCGTTTCTTCTCCTGCTGTATTTACTGACAATCCAGGGTTTTAAAATGCATACTTTGCGTTTACAACAATTATTATTATTGTAAACATTATTTATAATGAAGCTTATTAGTATAGGTTCTAGTTGTGATGTAGGTTTTTTTATAAAAAAGAATTTCAAACTTGAATATTATCCTTTTGATTGGTTATGGTCAAATATTGATTTTGTAATAAACACATTTGAAAGAGATTATTTTGAGTTTACTGAATGTGAAAAATTAAATCCTGTATGGACACCTTCTCAAAAACACACATATATTTTTAATAATAATTGTAAAGGTGAAAACGAAAGAATATGTTCTGCAGTTAGCGTTCATGATGCAGATTTTCAATCTCGTAATCGATATATTTCAAATATACCATTAATAAATGACAAATATAAAAGAAGATTTAAACGATTATATGATGTATTGAAATCAAACGAACAGGTTATTTTAATTAGACAAGTATTACCAAAAAATCAAGGTGCTGTTAAACCAGTTTTTGATACAGATGAAAAAATTAATTATTTGAGTGAAATACTTTCAAAAAAGTTTAAAAAAACAATTACAATATGTGTCGTCGATAATGAAGGTTTTATAAATGAAAATAATGTTATGAGTAATATAAAAGTATTTAATGATTTTAATTTATTATTATTATTTATAAATAATCAAATTGAACTAGAGAAGGTGTAACTTATAAAGGTTGTGCATTCAATAAACAGCATCATAGTTGTTTATTGAATACAAATATTATTTACCATCGTGTTTGCTTTTTAACACTGATCTTTGGACCTCCTCCGCGTTTTTTGATAGAATTAGGATCATATTTTTCGTCTTCTTCATCTGAATTAAACCCCTTTGACAGCTCCCAAAATTCCTTTGATCCCAACTTAAAATCGTTGTGATTGTCTGCCTTGTACCAGAATACCTGGTCTTGCAGTTTATTGGATTTAGAATTGTTGTTGATTACAAGACACTCGTAATTTTCCGTGCATTGATCCATCACTTGACAGAATGACTCGAATGTTGGAAACATACCTGCGTAATTGTCATAAATGCGTTTGCGATTCGCAATATAAGGTTCTCTCAAAATAAATACATAGTCGATGTTCGTTCGCAATGTTGGTGGAATACCAAGCGGGTATTGCATTGTAATGATCAACATTATCTTCCAGTGACGGCCGTTCATAAATAAAAGACGCATCATTTTATCGCGCGTCCAAGATCCGTCATACAAACAATCATCCAAAATAACAAAAGCCCTAGGATCTATTGTGCTGCGTTTATATGTTTCCATCTCCTTTTTTATCTGATTCAATACAGTCTTCTGTCTCTTCAAGATATTTTCTATGATTGCAGTATTATATTCATTGTGAATGAACAGCCTTGGTACCATTTTTCCATAAAACCCATTGCCTTCTTCAGTGCCTGATATAACAGTGCCGATAGGTATATTCTGATGATAATAAAGCAAATCACGAACCAAGAAACTCTTACCAGTATCACGTCTACCGATTAACACAACAACAGGCCCTTTAGACTCATCTGGTTTAAAGCTTATGTTTTTCATATCAAATTTCTTCAATTCAAGCGATGCCATTAGAATTAAGATGAATTTAATTTTTTTAAAAAATACGCATTTAGTCATTTCATTGTTAGTTTGAAATATGTATAATTTATATTTCAAGTACCTAATGATGATTAATTATCAAAAACGAAAAAATACAGAATTGTTTAGGGATTTAAATGACAAGTTGTTTCTGTCTAAACAACAGAATTATGTACCCATTTATCAGAGATTTTTTACCTTGAATGAAAGTAATTACAATGGTGTAAATCTAAACAACCAACAATTTATTTATGGAATCATTAAACCAACTGATGATCAGTATTGTTATAAATGCAAAATTAAAAATATTGACGACCAAACAAGTAAGGTCGCCGATGCGTTTGTAAAAATCGCGCCGTTATTAGATCCATTCAAGTACTTGATAGGAAAATATGATATCAAAAACAAGGATTTATTCAGTCTTCCATCTGTATTATCGAGAGCCGATGAGGTACACGAGAAAATTCTAGATGTAAATAATGTTGCCTACGTAGATGGGTTCTTCGTTTATTTGAATAGTATGCTTCTACATAAATACAACTTTATACATAGCGTTGATTATTATGGTTCATTTCTGGGTATTAAGCACGATTTTAAAATCAACGTAGCAGACGATATTGATTTCCTGAAAAAATCAGATTTTTTTAAGAAGAACAAGGGTTTACTTTTTACGATCGATGATTATGAAACTACACCAGAAACTAATGTTAAACCACCGATTACAATTTTACACAATACCAGTTCTGTGTCTATATTGTCGGTTGATACTATTACTGATGAATTGTTTGACGACATGTTCAAGGACTCTAGTAAACCAGTTGACATAGATATAGATACAAATGCAGGAAATAAACTCGAAGATGTTATACTTGACTTTTCTGATATGGCAAAGATTTCATCATTAAAGTCTGATTCTAGCTGCTCTTCCAGATCGTCCCATACAAATGAGAATGAAAGTGTTGAAGAAGATGATTCAGACTATGAAAGTGGATCAGACGACGGACATGATTCTGTTTCTACTTCAACCTCAGTGTGTGCAGAGGATTGTATCAATGCAATCATACCAGAGTTTCCCGTTCAAGTAATATTCATGGAAAAGTGTGAAAATACGTTAGATGATCTTATATTATCAGATTCGTTATCAAACGACGAATACATCTCTGCATTCATGCAAATTATTATGATATTGCTTACATATCAAAAGATCTTTGCATTTACACACAATGATCTGCATACAAATAATGTTATGTATAACAAAACAAAACAAGAGTTCATCTTTTACAAGTATGCAAACAAAATATACAGGGTTCCAACATATGGAAAAATCTACAAAATTATCGATTTCGGAAGAAGTATTTACAAGGTAAAAGGAAGAGTCTTCTGTAGCGATAGTTTTAAACCAGGTGGTGATGCAGCAACTCAATACAATACCGAACCTTATTTTGATGACAACAAACCTAGACTAGAACCTAATTACAGCTTTGATTTATGCAGACTGGCTTGTTCCATTTATGATTACATAATAGATGACATGGATGATGCTAATTCATTCAAGAGCATAATATTGGAGATGTGTAAAGACGATAACGGAATAAACTTGCTATATAAATCGAATGGAGTTGAACGATATCCGGATTTCAAATTATACAAAATGATAGCAAGATTTGTCCATAATCATACTCCACAAAAACAACTCGAACGTGCCGAATTCAAACAATATGAGTTTTCTGGTAAAATTAAAGGAATAATAATTGACATTGATAGTTATGAAGTGTTTGCGTAAACTAAGATATTATTATAAGGTTTAACATTCAAATAAATATTTTTTTATTTATTTGAAATTATATATTAGAGGTTTTACCAATCATCGTTTGTCTTGTACATTTGACTTACATCACTAAAACATGGTATCTGGTGTCCAGACCTCTCTTTAAAACAATACCAGTTATCTGTCATTTGTAACGATTTCCAACTTTGATCGTTCATGTATATCCAATGTTGCCTTGTTTCTAACAACATTTGATTTGCCTTTTCAAACAAAGAAATGAGTTTATCATAATAGTGCTGTTGAACGATATAACCAGCACCACTCTGTGATTCTACAACCTTGTATATTTTATCATGTTCAGTATCACTTGAACGTTGTAAATTATACGATAACATACAAACATCAAAATCTGGTTTGAATGTAAACATTTCTGTCAACTGCTCTTCGATCGCTTCCTTTGATAAACTGAACGCAAAATCGTCTTCAAATATAACTACGTTTTTATAACCATTATCTCTTGCTTGTTTTAGTACACCAAGATGTGACATTGCACAGCCGTAAGACCAGAAATCTGGATATTCAAATGCATCATATCTCTCGAATGGTAGACCATATTTTGTTAATTCATTTTCGATATGTGTTCGTTTATCTGTTCTGCGAGTCAAATTAATATAAATAGCTTTGTGAATGAAATCCATGTAAGACTATTTAAATATCCTTTATTTACTAATTTATAATAACAATAAACTACAATTCAACCTAATTTTTATCTAATATAAATAACATGAATTTATATTATATTTACTGCGTTTTTACACCTTTGGACATTCAAAACGCCCACTTCGTGGGCTGTTATGAGTGTCAAAGATGATGCTGATTGGGCACTGAAAGTACCCAATGGTGTAAACTAGTGTATATATTGATTAAATTATTATTTGGATGCAAATGGCCCACTAATTAACTTACTTAGACCATTATCGGTCTTACCAACTACAATATTATCACCCTCAAACAATTCACTACGAATATCAGCAGATGTAACAGAATCCATCTCCTTGAAATAGTTCTCCTGAGATGAAACACCTACCAAATTTCCATCATTGTCGAGTGTTTGGGTCAAGACATTCCCAGACTTCTCAGCATTCTTAACGTTCTCTTCAATCGCCTTCTGTTTCGTATCCTTGATGCGCTGATCAAAAGATTGTTTTGCATTCTTCTCGTTCTTATTCTTCTCGTGCATAAGTTGATTCAACTCGTCTTCCAAATACTCAACTCTACCTGTCTTGTACGCCTCAGGATCCCATGGCATCCACATACCAACTGGTCCAACAAATACATCGTGACTGGGATCCATTTCACGAAGCAACTTCGCTCTCATCTCAGCCTCCTCAACTGACGGGTAAGAGCCTCTGATCTTAACTCCTCTTGTATGAGTCTGAAACTCACATGCAACGTTAAACCGCTTATCCAGATCCTCTTCATGATTATCAACAAACGTCTTATACTGATCAACAATACTATCCTCTAGCAACTTCTCGCGCTCCTCCTTGACAAACTCCTTGAAATCATTCGTTAAATCATCAAATTGCATATTATACTTGAAGGACAGAAAGTTCAAGAACTGAATATATTTCTCCATGGACTTGTTAAAATCCCACTGCTTTAGGAACTCTTCAAAATAAAACATATCCTTCTGTTTCAAGAGTTTTTCAGGAGACACAAAAGAGACACAAGCAAACTTTTGGCCAGCAATAGGTTTATCTTCGTCTAAAAGATCGACAAATTTTGGATTGGACTTGCCGTTCTTAAGTTTCTTCTCATATTTGTCCTTTTTATGCTCCATTAGATAGTTTAGCTATATTATTCTAAGTAATTTATCGCATTAATATATATTTTTTTTCTTGTCAAATAATATAAATGAACGGGTTACTTAACTTCAACATTCAAGAGCTGGTGAGGCGTGTAATTAAATATCTTGTTGAGGGTTTAATGGTATCTATCGCTTGTTATGCCATCCCCAAGCGTTCTTTGAACATGGAGGAGATCGTTCTTATCGCGTTGACGGCGGCTGCTACATTCAGCATCCTTGACACATACATCCCAAGCATGGGTGTCACTGCTCGTTCTGGAGCTGGATTTGGTATCGGCGCGAACCTAGTTCACTTCCCTGGAGGGTTTTAAACAAATAGAATTGTAACATTATAATCATCTATCTACTTCATTTGAAAAATGAAGTAAATAATTCTAATTTATAATTCGCTTAATTTCTATATTACTTTTAATCGAACGACGATTCTTTATATGATCAAGAATTAATTTTACTTGGTTTTCATTTTTTATAATTTCCTTAAGAGATTTTTCTAAATATGTAAATGTAAGCGGTTCGCTAGTGTTTATAGTTACAATTTTTAAATGACCATCACTTACAGGTATTTTATTGTGAATTATATTGTTTTTTGCTATAATATCATTAGTTATTTTGGTTCGTTTTTCACGTAAATCTCGCACACGTTCATTTGCAAGACGTAATTGATTATCAATTGATACCCATTGCTGTATATTATCATCAAATGACATATACAATACATACAATTAAATATAATTGTTTATGCGTAATTATTAATTTTTCTTATAACAACCTCCTCCGTTGCTGTTGTCGAGCATTTGTCTCAGGTTGTGTTGTCTGAGGTTATGTCGCCGCTTGAGCATCTGCCTTCTTCTTAGCTTCTTCCTCTGCCTTCTTCTTAGCCTCCTTTTCGGCCTGACGTTTTTTATCTAAAATAGTCGCTTTGTTTTCTAATTGAATCAAATTAGCCTCATCTGCTGCTATTTGCTCATCTTCGAAAAGCTCTCCATACTTTTTTTTATTTAAAGATGTATTTGGTGCTAGTTTTATCAATTTTAGTCTTACAAAATCTAATATGTTTAATGGTATAATAACTTCGGGATCTGTTTTTGACTCACTAAGTTCTATTACAGGTTCCATCGATATAACATTCGGTGGAAGAGGACGTCCATAATATGTTGGATACTTAGCATTTATAGAATCCAGACTTGTTTTTATTTTTTTAAACAATCCATCGGCGTAATTTTTTTGTTTTTGTTTACACATTCTTATATCATCCCTTTTAGTATCGTCTATTATCGTAATATCGCTTTCGTATATAGCCTCGAGTTTAATGAGATCACTTGCTTGTCTCGATTTTGCAGAGTATAATTTTTTTTCTGCTTCTGAAAAAAGTGTTCTAGCATTTATAAGCCCTTCTGTTTGTATACCATTACTTTTTTTTTCTTCTTTTGAAAGCAATTTATTCGCATCAATCATCGAGATGGTTAATAGTTCAGTTTCATCCATATCTTTATCTTCTTTGTTGCTTATATCTCTCCTATGTTTTGTCACTCTTTCTGATTGCTCTCTATAAGCATTCTTCTCTATAAGTGCAATATTGTTTTTTGTATTTATTTTACTAGTCTCTAATAAATTAGGGACATTATATACAAGTGTTATTACATCATTAAGTTCTGCCTCAAAACGTTTATATATAAATACATCCTTGCTATCCTTACTCATAAATGCATTCAAATTATCTTGTGACATCAAAGTTCGGTTAAACGGAACTTCAGGTTTTTCATCCTCTGTATTATACTTTTTAAATCTGTCGTTAAAACTCTTAATTCTGTCATTTGACATTATATAATAAATAATATATTAGATTATTGGAATAATATATTATATTGTTGGAATAAACTCCCAATCAAGTTCTTCACAAATATTTTTCCATATAGTATCCTGTTCAATTCGCTTTTCTCTGTCTTTCAACATTGGAAAAAAAGACAAATATGAATCTTCTCCTAAAAGCTCACAAAGTTTATATGCTGTATAATAATAATTTAGAAAGTTAACACGATCATCAGGACAATATTTTGAATAAGGAGCTTGCAGTTCAGCAAATAGGTTACACAATGTGTCTTCTAAATCTGGTGACATTATAGGTGGCTTTATACCGAGTTTATCTTTGATAAATGGTATGTGTTCATAATATTTATTATAACCCAACTTTTTCAATATATCTTTAGTCTTCTCGTTAGTAATTGTCGATAATTCAATACGCTCTTTTTTAACCTGACTTTTTATACTTTCAATTACACTTACTGGTATTTGAGTCGTTTCCTTACCTTGAAATTGTGCAATTATTTCCTTGAAATGGTTTATCCGTTTGTAAGCATAAAAACAAATTTCTTTAGGTGCTTCCTTATAAGATGGTTTTTCGTTTTCAATTAGATAAGGAACATTTCTAGAACATTCACCACATATCAAAACTCCCTCATCTTCCAATGGTAACATTTCACCTTTATTACAATATCTACAAATATCGGTCTGACAAACAAATGCACTTACATCTAAAAAATTATCATCAAGTTTACTAAGATAAGTTTGAACTATATTATGTGATTTTCGCTGATTAGTTATACTATTGTCGTCATCCTTTTTTATCTTGAAAAAGGTATTGAGTGCTTGATTTTTTGAAATAACATTTACATCCGAAATGTTTTTTTTTGTTTCAAAATATTCGAATATAAGTTTTGAGTTATCAAGAAGATAATCATTTTTTCGTTGTTTTAGAGACTTGATAGTTTTCTTTTTTTCAGATATAACCTCTTCAATATCTAATTTTTGTTCAAAACTTGTTGATTTTTTCATTTTAGCAGTTAATTCATATATTTCATTCTTTATATCGGGTATTCGTTCACTTATATCCTTTTCTAGATCATTTACGATTTCACGATGTTTACTATCAAGAGTTATTGCTGTTTTTTTATCAAACCTTATTTTTTTCTGTGGTTTCAATTTAAAACTTGGCATTTATACATACGTGAAATTTATTTATATACTAACATGAAAAATATATATCCTGTTAATATGATTAGTTTGAAGATGATAATAGTTTTCTTAATAAATTTATAATATGAACTTCACTACAAATTTTAATAGTTTAGTGGATGATAATGATATACAAATTGATGGGATAAAATTACAAAAAATGTTGATACTTTTCAATGCAATAGAAGATGGATGGGCAATAAAAAAAAAACAAGATTCTTATGTATTTACAAAAAAACATGAAGGTAAACGAGAAATATTACATGAATCATATTTACTTACCTTTATGAAAACAAATCTAGATATTAATAAAGTATTATTAAGATAAATAATTTTTTGAAAATAACATAAATATCGTATAATTTAATTTTGGTTTAATTATTTTGCTTTTAGCAAAATTTTTTTCTTTAGCAATACTATAAAATGGGAGGTGGTTTAATGCAATTAGTCGCTTACGGAGCTCAAGACGTTTATTTAACTGGTAACCCGCAAATCACTTTCTGGAAGGTCACCTACCGCAGGTACACGAACTTTGCCATTGAGTCTATTGAGCAGACGTTCAATGGACAGGCGGATTTCGGACGCCGTGTTCAGTGCACGATCAGCCGCAACGGCGATCTCGCTTACCGCACCTACCTCCAGGTCACTCTCCCCGAGATTGGCCAGAGCCTCAACTCCAGCCCCAGCTCTACAACGAGGACTGGTGTTTATGCCCGTTGGTTGGACTTCCCTGGAGAGCAGCTCATTGCGCAGGTTGAGGTTGAGATTGGAGGCCAGCGCATCGATCGCCAGTACGGAGACTGGATGCACATCTGGAATCAGCTCACGATGTCCTCCGAGCAACAGCGCGGATACTTCAAGATGATTGGTAACACCACCCAGCTTACCTTCATCACTGATCCGTCCTTCGCCGCCGTTGATGGACCCTGCGACTCCAACGCGCCTCGCCAGGTTTGCGCTCCCCGTAACGCCCTCCCAGAGACCACGCTCTACATTCCCCTCCAGTTCTGGTTCTGCACCAACCCTGGCCTTGCGCTCCCGTTGATTGCCCTCCAGTACCACGAGGTCAAGATCAATCTTGATTTGCGCCCGATTGATGAGTGCCTCTGGGCCGTCACCACCCTCGCGAACCCGGACTCTGTTGGCTCATTCAGCAATGGATTACCAGGCAAGTCTGTTGATGTTAAGCCTGCTTACCAGCAATCCCTTGTTGCGGCCTCCCTCTACGTCGACTACGTCTTCCTCGACACTGATGAGCGCCGCCGCATGGCCCAGAACCCCCACGAGTACCTCATCACTCAGCTTCAGTTCACTGGAGACGAGTCTGTTGGGTCCTCCTCCAACAAGATCAAGCTCAATTTCAACCACCCCGTCAAGGAGCTTGTTTGGGTTGTTCAGCCAGACCAGAACGTCGACTACTGCGCTGGTCTTTCTACCTCGTCTGCCCTCTTCCGCGTTCTTGGAGCCCAGCCCTTCAACTACACGGATGCGATTGACGCCCTCCCCAACGCCCATGCCGCGTTCGGATCCCTCGCGTCCCTTGCGACTACTTCTCAGTCTTACATTAATGCTTCTGGTTGGTTCCAGGATGCTGGAGCTGAGTCTGCTGCTACATCTGCTAATGGTGGTTGGTATCCTGGCGTTGATTCTGGACCCTTCGGTGGCACTGCCGAGCCCGAGTCCCTTGTCTCTGATGCCGGCACCTTCGTCCTCACGGAGACCTCCCTCGACATGCACTGCTGGGGACAGAACCCCGTCGTCACGGCGAAGCTCCAGCTCAACGGCCAGGACCGCTTCTCCGAGCGTGAGGGAACCTACTTCTCGTGGGTTCAGCCGTACCAGGCGCACTCCCGTGCTCCGGATGAGGGCATTAACGTGTACTCTTTTGCCTTGAGGCCTGAGGAACACCAACCCTCCGGAACGTGCAACTTCTCGCGTATTGACAACGCCACGCTCCAGCTTGTTCTTTCCAACGCGACAGTTGAGGGCACCAAGACTGCCAAGGTCCGTGTCTATGCCACCAACTACAACGTGCTCAGGATTATGTCGGGTATGGGCGGGTTAGCATATTCCAATTGAGCGGATTGGGTGTATGTGTCGTGTTTATTTATATACATATATTTAAAACAACTTAAATAAATTCATATTATAAAATTATAATATGTATAAAATTGATTCTTATTATTCCAATAACGTCGTGGCAACAACAATGAAACCTATCTACTTGTCTAATAAGGAGTTAGATTGCGGGGTTATCCAATTTAAGGATAAGAATAAGACGTATTTGGTTGATTCTTCAGATAAAGATAGAATTATTAATTTTTCGAAAACATTTGTATTCATAAATGATAATGATTTATATCCATCATATTCTTATAACTACAAACGATTCAATTACTTAGATTTTATATTTTGTGAAAATCAAGATTCTGTATATTATGTATTCAAGAATGGTAATGATATGGATTTGAGGAGGTCAAACGTAGAAATTTATCACTTTTATCATAAAGTAGTAACTGAAAAATACAAGGTACTTAATTTTATTAGAGGACATAACATGCATCTTGGTCAGGATGCAAACATAATGAAAAATCCTTTGTGGAGAATTATAGAAAATGACAAAGAATACTTACTAATGTATTGTGAGAAGGATACTTTGTGTAAACTTTGTAAAGATAGCCATCAGAAAATTTTAGAATGGGAAGTAACTCATAATGGGGGGAAAAAACTTACGTGGTTCAAGAATAATAATGGTTATATTATGTGTTCAAATAATATATATATACACCAAATTATAACTGGTTGTTATGGTAATGGAAAGGGAACTAAAAACATAAGTGTCGACCACATAGATCAAGACCCACTTAACAATACTTGGGAAAATTTAAGAATTGCGACGAGAGAAGAACAAGAGCAAAATTGTAACGGAATAAAACAAGGAACAAAAAGGGAAAGAAAACATAATGCTATCAAACTTCCTGATGGTATAACTCACGATATGATGAGGAAATATGTAGTGTATTATCATGAATGGCTAGATAAAGAACATACTAGAGAACGCGAATTCTTTAAGATAGAAAAACATCCAAAATTGGATAAACCATTTATGACATCAAAATCAAATAAAATCACCATACAAGACAAACTCGCACAAGCAAACAAAATTGTTGATGATTTGGAAAATGATATATATCCAACAACTTCTGAAGCATCATTACCAAAATATATGTCATTAGTTGTTTCTAGGGATAAACCACATTTAGTATATGAAAGACGTATCGATGGCAAACGATTAAATTTTAGAATGATATTGCCCGATGAACATGACATACATGAACAAATAGTAGTATTTTATGATAAACTCAAAATAAAATATCCAGACCATGAGTGTTTTACGTCAATAGACGAGAAAATGTAATCATATAAATTATTGCTTTTTGATTATAAAAGCAAATAAACTCGCTTTTTGATTATAAAAGCAATAAACATCGCATTGATTCTCCTTTCGAATAAACAAAAATAACTACATATGTAAACCAAAAAATCTTGCTTTCCCAGCTGGGAAGGCAAGATTTTTTTTGCTTTGCCAACTTGCAAATCGATGAAATTTTCTACCTTATTGTTCAAGTATAAATCTTGCTTCTCCTTGATGAGAAGCAAGATTACAAAATACAATTACCCATAAAATTCATATATAAAAATATATCATATGGATATACAAATGTCTACCGCAAACGAAACCCAGGCAAACAAAAGAGCGAGAAAACACAATGCAGTCGTTTTACCAGAAGGAATCACACAACAAATGATGCGACAATACGTATATTATTGCAGCGAATATTACGACAAGTCACATACAAAAAAACGCGAATATTTTCGTGTAGATCATCCGTTGTTAGGGCGATATTGGGCAACCACAAAATCAAATAAAGTCTCTATCAAAGACAAACTCGCACAAGCAAACAATGTCGTTGACGAATTAGAGAAGGAAGACGAGGAAGAAGAATGTGAACAACAAACCTCAACAATAAGTTAAAGACATATCATATTTACTATTTAATGAAGACCTTTGATCTAAATAAAAATAATACTTTCTGTATATCAGTAGAATCAAATACGGAACGCCGCGACAAAATGAAGAAAAAGTTCGATATGGCTAATTTGGATTTTACTTTTTGGAAAGCATCAACACCAAAAGATTTGACATATAATTTTCCTCATTATTTAAATGACAATGCCAGAGCATGTTCTCAATCGCATTTTAATTTATGGAAGTATGTTATAGAAAACAATCTAGAATATGCATTTATACTTGAAGATGATGCTTGTTTTGATCGTGGTTGGAGAGAAAAACTAGATACATTTGTAAATGTTGATGATAACGAGTGGGATGCTGTATTTTTGAATGCATCAGAGAGTATTGAAACACAAAACATATGGTGTATAGTACAAGAGCAGTTTTTATGTGGAGGGTATATTATATCTAAACGTGGATGTGAAAAGTTAGTATCTACGTTTTCTGATTGTGTTTTTATGTCTGACTGGATGACATCTCGTATTCAGTTGGACAATAAATGTTATAGTTTTTTTCCTTGGTTAATAATACAAGAGGGTTCAGACAGCACAATTGGATCTGGATATAGTGAGGATCACAAGAAGGTTATTCGTCTATTAGAGGAAATAAATTATCCTCTTGATAATTATATTGTATAGTTTAACTACTATAATTTTTATTTAATTTATAAAAATTATAGTTTGGTTACCTGAATTAATTAATACCATCGATAAACGTATCACTATTCATAGTCACGTAATTTGATTTATCAATATACATCTCTCGAGCGATCCGTCGTATTATTTTGTTTTCATTGTCGGCTATCGAGTTTATCTTTCCACCAATTGACTCTGAAACAATCTTCAAATAATTATCAGAATGAAGAGAATCGCATTTCACACAATCGGGATGTTTCTCCTTGAACAAATAAAAGTTTCGACAATTGCGAAAGGTTATATCTTTTATAGTTTTTCGCAATCTTGTATTATCATTCTCTTCCTTGGTCCATATATCATTTTCTTTTATGTATATAATTTCACGTTTTGAATCAGCACAATGAATCGGTCTTGAATAAACATCCATTGCCTTCAATTTGCTTATTATTATATTTGATATCCCTTCAACATATCCCAACTTTCCGACATTCTCCAAATCCATCAAATCCAACTGAATCGAATTCATAAATTCTGATAAATTAAATGCATTTTTACATTTTTCATTCAAGAAAAACTGCAAATTAAACGAAGTTCTATTATTTGAATTTATATTGTTGGTATTATTCACAACAACATTCGAAAGCGAATTTATCATATTTTTGTTCTGTTCAATAATCATCTCCTTGAACTCATTATTCTGTTGCAACAAGAGGTCAATAAGATCGTTATTTTTCACGTGAATATTTGTATTGACTGAACAAACCTTTTTATGTTTAGCTAAGCCAGTTCTGAATTTATATGAATTTCCGCAGACGCAAGTTAGTGAGGAATCATTTTGCCGTTTTTTTACGGCGTTGTGTTTTTTGGACAATAAATGACGTTCCCAATCACTATTTTGTCTGCATTTAAAGTCACATGTTTCACAAAAAAAAAACGGCTTATTTTTATCGCCGTAAATTTTTGTATCCATTTTACGGCGTTTTTGAGTCAGTAACGTTTTCGTTTTCGTTTTTTCGTTATCGTTGCTTGATATGTCGTAACAGATATTTTCGTCTGTAAAAAGTGCCGTAAAATGTGTATCCATTTTGTACTCTAATTACACCCTTTTTTTATGTCTAATTCCTTTTTTTTCCGATTTGATTTTCCCAAAAAAAAAGTTATGCTCACAAAATGAAAATTTTCCAAAAAGTTTTGTGACCTTAATTTTTTTCTCAGTAACAAATGTTAAAAAATTGCCAAGACTATTCTCGAAAAAAAAAAAATGGACAAATATTTGTCCATTTTTTCAAAAAACCAAAAACACTTTTGAAAAACGTCAATTATTTGATGTCTCTCATATTCTTGGATGGCCGACCTTTGTGACCATGTTTTGTTTATCTTAATATATTTTGTTACTTGTTATCATGATAAAATAATATTTTTATCAAAAAAAGATAAATTTTATGAGAACCAACAAAAAATTGAATTGTTTTTTTTGATTTAAAAGTAAATCACTTAGTGTAAAACACAATAACAACAACAACAACAACATGTCTTCTGTCAGTCTCTTTATCCCCTTCGCCCTTGTAAACCACACGGACGAATTTATTAAGAACGTGATCGAGAACAAGGCCCGTCTTGGAAAGGTTGCCCAGGTCGACGTGATTACCAAGATGAACTCCACCAGGAACAAGTACAACATAGCCTATGTTTATTTCGAGAAATGGAATGATGATGAACCCACCAATAAGTTCCTTGCTGATCTCAAGTCTTCTGTTAAGCCGATCATCAGATATGAAAAGGATTCTGGTCGCTACTCAATGATCCCAACATACTGGAAGGTCGTCGAGAACATCCTCGTTGACAAGAGGAAGACAAAGACTCTTCCTATCAACTCACACGATGAGTTCCCTGTTCTAGGTACTCCTCCACGCAAGGTGAGGTTTGCTAATACCCCTCCTCCTGCTCCCCGTAAGTCACATGTCACTAGTTGCGTGATAAATCTCAACAAGGAGCAGTTGAATGCTATCGATGAGGAACTTAGCTGTGTGGATAGAGAGTCAATGAATCTGGTTGATGATGGATATGTCAGCAAGCTCGAGGAAGAGAATCAGAGACTTCGTGAAGAGAACAATAGAATTGTTCACTTTTACACTAGTCAGATCTACGCACTTAATAACCAAATTGCTCAATTGTGGGACATGACTTTCAGACATTAGTGGATTTAGATGATATAAAAAATAAAATTACAAAAAAGAAAGAAAATAAAACAAAAAATACACAGGTTGGGTGTATTTTTTGTTTTCACACCCTTGGACATTAAAAACTCCCATTTTGCAAGGTTTTATTTGTGGAAATACTTAAACATATAATTATAATATGTTTATATGTTTTTGCCTTATTTGGGTGGAATGTGGATAGGAATGTGTATAGGAAAAGCAAATGAATCAGCATATAGATCATATTATTATTATCATACAGAAAAAATAATAAAATTAGAAAATAAGATAAAAGAGTATGAACGTTTGTTTGGAAAAATAAATTAATTTTATTTGTTTTTTTTGATATTAATAGGTAAGATTTGAAAATTATCACTCGATATCACATTACCTGAATCGATAGATTTTTCAAACCTTGCATTTGATATCGGAATATTTTCAACCATTGTATTTGAAACAGCTTCTTGTATGTCTTCTATTTTTACTAGAGCCATAGATGTTTCGATCTTATCAAGAATCGTATCCAAACGAGCCATCGTTTGTACACATGTTGAGTATGTATCCTTCATGTTGATGATACCCTTTTTTGCATCGTCTAAATACTGGACAATCGCTCTCTCCTTTTCTTTATCTTTTTCCAAGTATGCAATTGAACGAGCGATTGTTCGGTCAATACGTTTTATAGCTTCATCTCTGCTATCCTGTCTATACCATCTCCGCAAACTTTCAGGAATAAACATTGGTTGCTCAATATTTAGATATGCACCCTTTGTATACAATTTTGTATTTACACAGATAGATGCAATTACTTTTAAATTAACAACGACCTCGTCATATTCCACATCAACTGGCATACTTGTTACCACAATTTGTATTTTATCTCTAATATTATATTTGTTAGAGATAAATTATAGTTTCCTTATTAACAACTATAAACGGAATACTAATGATTTCAAGAGATATCATTAAATAATATCCATCAGGCGTTGAAATAGGGAAATAGGATGAGGAGTTTGATATGGTTCGACATGAGAGTTACGTAGTTTTTATTTTGGTTGTCGTTTTTGTAGTTCTTGTTGTAGATGGCATAGACTGGGATGGTGTATTATAAAAAGAAGAACTAGACCAAAATCTGTTCCAAAGGTGTTGTGATACAGGTGTAACATATGGGTATCCATATGGTAATCGTCTCGAATATCCGTAAGGTGAATGTTGGTGGTGGTCTTCATAGTGGTGGTCGTAATGATTGTCATCATAGTCTTTAGAATGATGGTCATGTTTGTGTTTACAATGATGGTCATGATTATGTTTACAATGATGATAATGGTTGCACGAGCAGTCGTAGTTACAATGATGGTGGTGTTTGCAATGATGGCCCATATATTAGAAAATTATAATATATTATACATATTTTATTACACATACTATAAAAATATTATAAATTAATAAAATTGATTATTTAATTATTTTCATAGTAAATAAGATAAATAAAATTATGACATTTGAAGTTTATACAAAGCTGGTTTATACTGAGATTACCAAGACATATCACGTAGCCGATACTTTAACTACTCGTGAGCTAGTTAGTTTTATCCGTGAAAATGTCTACAATGACATGAATATTGAAAATAACCGCACAATTGAAATCGTCGAAACGGGGCAATTCGACAATGTAAATGGTCGTGATCCCGAACTAGCCCCTGTGTTTGTTCCTTCAGATCTTACGCTAACCGAACAATATGGTGGTAATAATTCCCTCCTTTCGTTCTATATTCGAATTGTAGATCGTCCTACTCAGTGAAATTATATATATAAACATCATATATTCGCGTATAAATATATAGCTATTGCAATTATAAAACATGTACTATATTTTTATATACATTTGAAATTTTTACATTTTTCTTCGTGTATATTAAGAAATGTCTATCCATGAAAATGGTTATGTCGTGTTAAAAAATGTCCTCGCTGAGGATCAACTACGTTGTTTTGATACCAACAAACAACACAACTATAATGAAATAAAAAACTTTATTGATACAACTTTTTTTGACACGATAAAACGAAATGTTGATTTCATCACAAAACCCACATATACAAAATTTAGATATAGCAACAATAACAATTCAACTGATGCTGCAACATTTCATAGCGATGTTTATAATTACACAGGAAACAAATACCAACCAATTTATACATGTTTATGTTACTTGGATGATACTAAAATGGAGTTAATACCTGGCAGCCATTTATATAATCGTAATGGTTATAGTATTGAATCATATAACAAAAAACAGACAATAGATGTGAAACGCGGAGATGTCCTTATTTTTTACTCGAGTATACATCATCGGGGTATAGGCTTCAATACAACAAAAGACAGAAGGTTGCTTCAAGTGTTTGAAGTTTTCCCAGATGATGATACATATGTAAAACACAAAGATACACTTATGTGTGTCTTGTCGTCAAAGTCTAACATGATTGATGTCATAAACAAGGCTTCGTATTACATGTCGAAAAATGAAACCCTTCAGAATTTGATAACCCAATTTCATTATTTTTTAATGTACAACGATGTCCATTATAAGCTTGGATTAATGGATATTTCTCCATGGGAAAAAACAAACCGATATATCACATATGAACCAGGTAAACGAGTTTCTTACAACGATCTGAAAGGAGACGAAGAGTTAAATGTAAACATTGTATGCGACAATAGCATAGATACGAGAGAACATGGAAGGTTATATTTTTACTTGTACATACTTTACTGGATCGTTACTACTCTCATAATTTACCTGATATATATGAAACAGACAGGAACAAAAAGTACAGCGTCTATACGCCCTTATCAAAAACATGTGGTTGGTATTATTACATACGCTAAGAAAAATATACGTAGATTATTTTGATTTTTATTGTATTAGTCAAACCACACCACCTATTTTTGTATAATCAATCGCATGAGAACAACTTATTCATATTTCTGATCTCTGGCTTATCCGCATTATGAGTGAACAGCTTTACGATTTGCGAATCATCACGGAACCGAAGCGTGTAATCCTGCTGAATATTGTTTCTCCCTACTCGCCCCATCGCCTGAATCAATTTCTCTTGTGTCAAATTCAAATCCTTGCTCAAATAACCATGACAAAACTGGTAATTGGTTCCATATATATAATCACTCGAAGCAATGATCATGTATAACTTTTGCTCATCCGCCATCTTTTTCATAATCTCCGTGTAAGTAATATTCTCGTGATTGATGAAGACACCAATTCCCATCATTAGCAAAATCTTCCAAGTATCCTCGATACCATTCAACAACATAATCTCATTCACAATCTCGTCAGGAATATCGCTTGTAAACGACGCCTTTGACACCATACCCTCTGCCCACTTTTGCAAATGATGATGCTTGTTGGGAACAAATGTGTCATTCAAGGTCGCCGGTTTCAAAATTGAACGGATCGAGTTAATTTGCTGAGTCAGTTTACTAATTTCACTCTTGCTGGATCCACCTCCGCCACCAGCTGCTCCATCAGTATCGCGATTCAGCTTCTTGAAATCCTTGGTTGACTTGCTACGACCTTGAACAGAAACCCCACCACCCTGACCACTAACGCCATTTTGCATGCTCTGTTCCGCCTGTTCCTTCACAAAATCAAGTTCTCGCTCCAACTCATTCAACTTCTCGTTCAATGTATTGTTGTACTCGATCTTCTTCATCAAGTCGTCCATGACAATTGCTGGAATGGCAGCCTGTTGAATACAGAACTTGGCAATCTTCTCAATCTCATCAGTAATGAAAATCGTAGGCCCATCTGTTAGCGAGTATGCATCCTTGGTTGTCACGAGAACACCAGTTGTCCCAGGCTTGTCTCGAGTCAAAATCTTGGCGTTTCGACTAGCAGCAAAATGCGCATAGATCGCAACCCATTTCTCACTATCGAATGACTTTAGCATGTTCAAATAGTACAGCTTGATAGTCGTCATATTGACACTATTTAAATCTTCAAAATAACGCTCCAACCGAATCTTTGACAACTTCTGCTCATGAACATACGACACAAACTTCACAATCTCATTCAAATCAAAGTATCTCAACAGCGTCAAATTATTCTCACAATGTGCAATTGTCTGCTTAATATCATCGTAATTCTCCGACAAATAGTGAGGCAATACAACAAACCCATCCTTGTTAACAATCGGAATCGATTTCTTGCAATCGTGGCTGATAATATTGTGAATTTCCGCCCCTGGGAACTTGTTCTTGAAATCGGGAATAGTCGTGTCAAGCTCGTTCAACTTTGGCAAAGTGGCAGATGACAACACCATATTAGGAATCAAATTCTCAGCCCAGTTCTGCTTGATGATGTCGTGAAACTCGTGGTTCTCATAGTCCATGGTGATGGTCGGCTCATCCCAATAGACAATCAACTTCTCGTCCTTGTTGAACGACTTCATATAAAACATGGCAGGCAAATAAGACTTAATATCGCAAATCATAATCTCCACATCGTCTCCAATGCTGTTATCAACCTTTCCAATCCCACCCGATTTCTTATGTTTTGTATACTCTTTCGCGGCGAAATAATGGAGACGAATATCCGCAGCACTTCCACACCCAAATGCAAATGCAACCTTTTTATTAACCGAAATAGCCGATTTTGCAAGAGCAACACCAACATGCCTGGCAGCGCATACAAAGATGATTCTATGTGATTCAGAGAGACCGATTGGCGTCAACGTCTTCCCAGTTCCAGTGGGAGCCATGTACAAAATCAACTTAGGATTAGGACTCTTGCAAAGAGTGAAAATCTCCTTCTGATGACTATACAACTCCATATCCGAATACTTGAGCAAACTCTCATTGCGCTCGATAAATTCCACAGCATTGTTAATAACCAACGATATATCAATATCGGTTTCAACAGAGTCAAGAATCTTCTTGCTAACCTCGGCAATATGACGATTTACGTTGGAAATAGTATTGCGAGCTAACTTGTACAACGTGAAATAATGAAATGACATCTGTTTCTTGTCCCCCTTCTTTTTATAATAAATTATTTTTTCAATGTGATTCAACAAAATGTGCTCGTATATGTTCTGTGACAATATATTTGCATCGTCATTACGCTCCAGACGAATCTTGTCGGCTCCTTTGATCTGGATATTTGAGTCAACATGTGTAATATTGTATTCAGGTATCATAATTCGCGTGTCAACCTCGACCTTATCCACCTTCGGCTTGAAATATTTAGTGTACAAATAATCCTCCATCTTTGGAGTAAGCTCGATTTTTAAATATGAAATTAGAGACAAGTGATTGTTCGTTTTTGTGTTTACGTCGTGGAAACCAGCAATAATCATTTTTAGAACATCGTTTTCAGAAGAGGATACGGGAACCTCGATAGATTCCCATTCGGACTTGTTGAGCTTGCGTTGTTTGAGATCCATGGTATTTAATAGTGTATATTTACTTTAAACTTTTTATTTCATATCATTTTTTTATGATATGAAACAAATCAAATTACAAGGTTTGTTTGTGTTGTTTTATTTCATTTATTATATAACTTATTGTAAATGCGAATATTAGTCACAGGAGGCGCTGGATTTATTGGTTCCAACTTAATACAAGCTTTGTTACTTAGTAAATATAAAGTTTATTCATTAGACAATTATTCCACTGGTTATAAATCAAATGAAGTTGAAGGGTGTACATATGTAGACGATGATTTATGTAATATTGAGAAACAATTCGATATAAGTTTTGATGTTATCTTTCATTTAGCCGCATTAGCAAGAATACGACCATCTTTTTTAAAACCACATGATACATTTCAATCAAATGTTACTGGAACCGAATCGGTTTTAGAATACGCAAGAAAGCACAATAGTAAAGTCATTTTTGCAGGTTCTTCCTCCAGGTGGCACGACCCTCACCAATCGCCTTATGCAACCAGTAAATATATTGGAGAAGAATTATGTAAAATGTATAGAAGATCGTTCAATTTACAAGTTCAAATTGCAAGATTCTATAATGTCTACGGCCCAAATGAAATTACAACCGGAGATTACAAGACGATTATTGGTGTATGGAGAGATCAAATGAACAATAATAAACCACTTACGATAATAGGAGACGGCGACCAACGGCGTGATTTCACATATGTGGGTGATATTGTTGATGGACTAATTCGAATAATGAATACAGATATTTATCATGAAGATGCATGGGAGTTAGGAACAGGTTTGAATTATTCGATAAACGATATATACCAAATGTTCGAAGAGAAATACAATGTATCCAGTATTCATATACCAGACCAACCAGGTAATTACAGGGTCACGTTGAGGGAAGATGATGATACACTGGACCAACTCGACTGGAGACCCACGGATAAATTAAAACAATACATTCATAGTTTACATAAACCAAACCAAATGAAATGCAACAATGAGTTGTCTTTATAAAAATGACAAGAATTTTATTTTCTCCATATAATATAGGCAACTCATGAACACAATAATAAATCACGCGTTTGATTGTGTGATGAAAATAACAAAAGAACACGAAATAGATGAATCACATGCTTTGAAACACAGCATCGAGGTTTTTAATCTGTCTCGCGAAATACTACAAAGCGAGCTTACAAATAACACGCAATTGACGTCACAGCAAAACATAATTTATTGTGCAGCAATTTTGCATGATATGTGTGACAAGAAATACATGAACGACGAAGAAGGTCTCAAGCGAATACAAGACTATATGAAAGATGTTCTTAGCGAAAATGAAATCGAGATAATGTCAAAGATTATAATGACAATGTCTTATTCGAAGGTGTGTAAAAATGGATACCCTGATATGGGTGAATACCAGTTGGCATATCATATTGTTAGAGAGGCCGACTTGTTGGCGGCATATGATATTGATCGATGTGTAATTTTCGGGATGTATATTGACAAATTAAACTACACGGATGCTGTTAAACGCGCAATTGATCTCTTTTCGGCTCGTGTTCTCACGTATATTTCGGATAATCTATTTATTACAGAGTATTCAAAAACAAAATCAAAACTTTTACATATCGAAGCAGCTATAAATTTAGAAAAACTTACCACTCGTTCTTTATCTCCGACCAGTCACACACGACGCGCAAACTCCAAATCCAAGTACTACGAGGAGGTCGAGATTGAAGACCTCGATTTCGATGAAAAGAAGCAGATCTACACATACCCGTGTCCATGTGGTGACAAGTTTTCCATCTGCCTAGACGACCTGCATGACGGAGAGGACGTCGCGACTTGTCCTTCCTGCACGCTGCGTATCAAGGTCATCTACGACGAGGACAAGTTGCCTGAATTTAAGGAAGATGAGGAGTAGTAAGATAAATGCATTGTGAATAAAAGAATATGGTGACATAGACCTGTCGAACCGAAGTCACGAGGATAAGAAGAGACCACAACCAATAAAAACTTATACAAATACCAAACTAGAAAAAAAACCAAAACAAACTTACTCCAACATTAAATTTACATTCAGCCGTTTTTTTGAATTATATTTTAAAAAATCGACTTCTTTTTTAGTAGTAGGAAATTCTTTAGAACCATATATATCCTGTAGCAACATCCACTCGAATAGTCCACCAACATATACATATACATTGTAGAATCCAAGATCTGCTAGTTGTTTGACCTTTGTGCTTAATTTGTCATCTGCACAATTTCGCCCGTAAACTATTATGCGTATATTTTTGTTATCCTTTTTTATCAAATTTGTAAAAAGGTCAACCTCTTGCATAGCATTTATTGTTCCATGTATCAAACAATCCTGATCACCATCACCTAGTGTATTTATTAGTATATATTGTTTTGTATTTATAGCAAATTGAACATCTTCGAAATTAATCTTGGTTACTGACTGGGAGTTGCCCATATTGGTCTATATAACGTTGTTTTTAAATTTAATCTCTTTTTTACTATTTACTATTTATATTTACAAGTAACACGAAAATATAAATAAAATCTATTGTTATATAAATGATTCTTGATGTTATCAAAGTGGGAGTTATCATGGTTTTATTGGATAGTATTTATTTGACAGCGTTTAAAAAGCATTTTGCGAATCAGATACTAATTGTGCAATCGAAACCAATGAGCGTACAAATGTTACCTGTTATTGTAACATATTGTATATTGGTTTTCGGTTTGTATTACTTTATCATAAAACAACGTAAATCTGTCATGGATGCAGCACTTCTAGGGTTTGTTATTTACGGAGTCTATGAGTTTACGAATAAATCAATAATAAAGGACTGGACATATTTCACAGCCGTTCTTGATGTGACTTGGGGAACAATCTTATTCGGATTAACTAGTTACTTATACAATATTCTGAATAAAATATTATAGTTATATATGAAGAAACCAATAATAATGCCTATATCAAGATCAAGTTTTGGTATAGATAATTGTAAAAAACCACGTAGCAACAAAAGAATGTACAAGAAAAATTCTTTTACTAGAAAAAATAAGGCCATAAAAAAAATAAATGCAAATAATGTGGTTATAGATAATTTCATATTATTTCCGAATTCACTTGGGCAAACGCGAGACGGAGTAGAATTATCACCTTCCTATATAATAAAGCACATAAAACGAAAAAAAACTAGAAATGTCCATCCAGTTTCAATAACAAATGATATGTTTCAAAACATAAATAATTTATACAATACAAATTCACATATCCATAGCCCAAGAATCAATATAGGCGGTGATCACACAATGGCAATTGCGACTATAGCACATTCTCTTAATAATTATGACGACTTAAAAGTGATTTATTTTGATGCTCATGCCGATATAAATACATTAGAAGAATCTGAATCAAAACACTATCATGGCATGCCTCTTAGTTTTGTTACCGGTCTTGATTATGATAATAAGTTTGGATTTATAAAAAATAAACTTCGATTTGAAAATCTGCTGTATATCGGAAGTAGATGTTTAGATAAATTTGAAGTAGACGAAATATACAAAAGAAATATAAAATATCTTACGCCAGTTGATATAAATAATAATTATGAAGAGTCGATAAGAAAAATTGTTGATTTCGTAGGTAGTTCTCCGATTCATATTTCATTTGATGTAGATGCTATAGATCCAGAATATATACCATCAACAGGAACCCCTGTGAAAAATGGAGTTGAATTACAAGCTGCAATAAATACCTTAGATGTTTTGAGAACTAAGAACTTGGTCTCGCTTGATATAACAGAATTAAACATGAAACTCGGAACAAGTACTGAATCTAAAAAATCTATGAAAAATACATTAACGCTATTCAAAGCATTCTTAGATTAAGGTTACAATTTTTTCAATGAAACTGCAATACAATCTCGACATCCTCCTTTTTAATACTCTTTGTAGCCGAAATAGACAGCTCCTCCCTCTTTTTCCTCGTTTTCGAATTTTCTGATGAAATAGATTCCTTACGTTTCGAAGTGCTATTTCTGTGATTCATATCCTTTTCAATGGAAGCATAATTGGATTCAATGTAATCAATAACATTATTTTCGAGTGCCCATTTGAAAAAGTTTAGCTGACCGATAGTGGTTTCAATAGACGTTCCATCCTTATATGGCATGCTGATTCTATCCCATCGACAGAAAGGATCAAAACGCCTCTTGCTATACGCTTTGAGTTTCAATTTATAATCAAAATATACCTTAAACCTCCTATTGTTCTCATCATCAATTAGAGTGTAATATTTCTTGGCGAAATTGGTTACGAACCAGTCTACAATTCGTAACGAAATACTAGACTCACCTGTGATTATATTTAACATACGCGTGAGCTGTTTTTCATCTTTGTAAAATGCCATTAGATTGTTTAATAGCAAATCATTTTGCGTTGCATATGACATTTATTTAGTATTGAATTTAGCTTTTATATTGTTTTTTGTGGTATAGACAAAAACAATTAAAATACTGATTTTTTCGTTTTATAGTATATAACATGGTCCAACTCTTAGACAAGTTATTTGGAGCTTTAGGTAAAGAAAGTTGCATGTATTTTTACCTTCTCTCGATTCTGTCGTTTGTTATGTTTGTGTTTGCTATATTGGCTGTACTAGTTTACATGGTTAAGCACCGCAAGAGCATGAGTTACACGACAATTACGCACATGTTAGTTGTATCTATCCATTTATTAATCGCCTATTTTGTTAATCGCGTGTTACATACCATCTGCACAAAAACACTAGTTTGATAAGGTTTAGTCGATAAGTTTTTGTTGATATATTATTTTGTAATAATATATCAATGCCTGAAATTTTTCTTGGTAGAGGTATAAATGATGCTTCTTATGTATTATTAGAAAAATGTTTTCATATTAAACATTCACATATATACGAATTGAATGACGGATCACTAAACATACTTGATATTTCTAGTAATAAGGCTTTTGATAAACAAATAACAGATTTTTTCAAGAAACCAAACATAAAAAAAAAAATAATCAAGGCTTTGATGATAAATGATAATACACTATGTTGTTATAATGTTTCTGATATAAGTTTAAATTTGACACTTGGTGACATAGGAGCAGGGTTTACGGATTTATATTACGAAAGCATCGAAAACAATCCTGATTTTTTCTACAAGATAACAATAATTTATCATTTTAATATAGAAAGACCTAATAGAGGAGGATTCATACAATTCAATATGAAATTGACAATTTTTGAACCAGACGATTGATTTTTAACATAACAAGTTGGTTACAATCGTCTTGAGTTCGTTATTGATATCCTTATCCAACTTCAACTTTATAAAACATCGCAATGTCACGATAGCATCATTGAGCGAATTGTGTAGATTCACTGGAGTAATACCAAACAACTTCTCATGTAATTCTGACAGCTTCGGTGGCTTCAAGTATGGTTTCTCATCGAACTTTGAAATCATCTGTATGTTGCAAAAGCTAGTTGACTCCTTCATCGTGCAGCAAATGCGTCGCATATTGATGATTGACATATATTTCTTGATATCCATATTATTCCTCATCATTTCAACCATAATCATGTTGCTGTCGAACTTATAATTGTGTGCGACAACAACATCAACACCCTCAACATCATGTATGAAGTGATTTAGTACATCGACTACCGACTCACCTCGGCTCAATGATTTTTCCTTTGAAATATTGTGTAGTTTGTAGCTTTCCTCACTGATATCAATCTCATCTGGAATCTTAATGATATGGTCTGCCGTATTAACAAGCTTGTTTGATTCAGTGTTGTAAATTAGGTAACTGAATTGTACCATATGAGGCCATTCGGCCATTGTGCTCTTATTCAGAATCCTGGACTTGGGTGGAAGACCATTGGTCTCGGAGTCAACAACAAGAATAAGCATATTGTTAATAAGAAAATTATTGTACAATTATGGTAAATTAAAACATTTGTATCATTTTTATTTGTATTTGTTTTTTCTTTTTTTACGGGACTGAAGATTTTTATTTTTATTTTTATTTTTCTTCTTCGTGAAAGCTTTTCGTGAAAAGTATTTTTTTTTGTTTTTAACTCTACCTCCAGCTTCTCGAATTTGTTTTGCTTCAGAACGTGTAAAAACACCAGTTGGATTATATAAGAAGAATAAAGAAGTAAGGTCTTCTCTTACGATAGGATTTCTTAGAGGGTCCATAATAACAACATGGGCAGGATTAGTTGAAATTGATGAAAAACTCTGGGTTATTGCTTCACTCATGTCATTAAATTTTACGTCACGTTCATAATTTATTCTTACAAACTCTGTTTCATCTAAATATTTCTTAAATGCAGATATATCGTAACATTGCCCGTTTATTTTGATAACTTTATCGAGGCTTTTAAGTCCTGATAATGTTATCGGACACTGAGGAACACCATTTATTTTAGTATTTATAGGGCAATAATCTGATAATCTTGAATTTGTTTGCTGTTGCATAAGACCCATTTGTGTTGGATCAGGCGCTGATTCCATATATTATAAACTTAGAAAAAATATAATTTATAAGATATTGAGATATCAATACGCGTTACTAGTTTATAATAATAAACAATCTAAGCATCCACTTCATAATGTATATCCGCATCTTGAAATTGCTTGCAAATCCCAAATGATCTCCTGTGCCACTGAGTTATGCCAAATTCCTTGATTCCATCCATGTGCTTTTTCGCACCATATCCCATGTTGCTATCGATACAATATCGTTCCGACAAATATGGGTATTTCTCACATAAATCTGCAATATAATTATCGCGCGAAACCTTTGCAAGAATAGAAGCAGCCGCAATCGAATAAAACTTATGATCGCCACCTTCTACACATGTATATGGAATGACGTCAAGACGATTTGTTTGTTTGTTTACTTGGGTCATCGGATTGAAATAATTACCATCTATAAGCAAGTGAAACGATTTACTAGGAACATTAACCCGTTTTTTAATGTTCAAAATAGATTCGTGCATGCATTGCTGGGTAGCTTGTAGAATATTTATACTATCAATTGTCTTCTCATCTGCATAACTAACATGCCAGTAAAGGGCCTTTTGCTTAATGTATTCTGCAACCTCGTTAATTTTCTTCTTTGAATGAAACATTTTGCTATCCTTGATGTTCGAGTAATCAAATGTTTCGTCATGTTTAGGTAAAACAACAGCTGCCGCATAAACACGTCCGAACATAGGGCCTCGACCAGCTTCATCGACGCCGATTTCAATTACATTTTCGTCTGAATTGTAAAATCTTTCAAGGAGTTTACTAGATGCCATAAGTATATTATACTCTATAATATTGTGTATAATATATTTGATTTTTGTATCATTTTTTTCGCAATATAGTGTAAATATGGATCAGTTTAAAGTATTAGCAATCCTATTAGCTATTTTACTTGGATTATCTTTATGTTGTTCAATGTGTAAGAGAAAGGAGGGTTTCAGCAGCAACAAAGATGACGAAGGTTCATATTCTAGTCAAGCAGGGAGCAAGGCAACAATAACTTCGAATGTCGACGGCTCTCAAACAATGACAATATTAGTACCAAAAGTAGACACACCGCTTCTATATACACGCGATCTAACATCTGGTGATTTCTTTGATATCAACAAGACACCTGCATACATGTTCACAGATGGTATGGGAAGAAGAACTATTAAGATTGTCTATAACAACAAAACTGTTACACTTATAAAAGAAGAACCATTCAAACCCAAATTTGATACTACAACTCCAGGAGACAAACCTCCTCCTCCCGTTCCTCCTCCAACACCTGCACCTGTTCCTCCTCCTGTTCCTCCTATGCCTCCAATCCCCGGGTATTTTCCTTACGGAATTCCTCGTGGAAAAATCCCACCTGGTCAGGAAGACCTTTATATACTGAAATCCCAGATTGTTCCCCCTGTGTGCCCTATGTGCCCAAGTGCATCAATTTGTGAAACTAAGGGCAAACCTCCTCCTCCATGCCCCGCGTGTGCAAGATGCCCGGAACCCAGCATAACTTGCAAAGCGGTTCCCAATTACAGCGCGATTGCCAACGAGTATTTACCAACTCCTGTATTGGCCGATTTCTCCAAGTTTTAACTATTCTCTAGTTTTAATACACTTTTCGTCTATTTGAAATGATTCGCCTTGTTCTTCTTGAGGTACAATACTTACAATACACTTGGATTTCTTACCATATAATGGTGTAGTACATCCCTTCTCCTTTTTACCCGAACGTTTTTTAGTTTTTGACAGATCGGCTAATTTATACAATTTGGGTTTCTCATCGGTGCATCGAGAGCGAAAGTTCTCGTACCTTTCTCTTACGTCAGCATATGATAATCCTGATTCCTTCTTCAACATTTTATTGATCAGTTCGTGCAGATCGTATACATACTTTGAAAAGGTTTCGCGGTTCTTCATTTTATCCATTGTCAAGGGAAGGTGTTTGAAATTAGTGCGGATATTTTGCCTGCAAAAACGACATGGTAAAACATATTTCAAGTTAAGAATAAAATCTCGATAATGTTTTTTATCTTCTGGAGTAGGTTCGACAGGGTAATTAAAACTCATAGTGTGTAAATAATGCCAAAAAGGCGGACCCCATACTGAAGAAACCATACCATCATTCGCGTTATATTCTGATTTATTGAATACTCGCCTCGTTTTTTTACGAGATCTATTTTTACGGGTAGTCATATACTATACATCTAAAATTATTTTGTTTTAATTTTCATGATTTTCTCATAATACAATTTATCATTCTTGAAATCATACTTGCGAATTTCAACGAGCTTTCCATCAGATGTTCTGAATAACATTGTATAATATAATACTTAATCTTTATTATGTTATAAAACCTATACAATAGTACGATAAAGTATAAGTATCTGCTGTGATAAAACACTCTTTAAGTTATTAACAACGCGTATAATATAATTTGCGTATACCCTTTCGGAAATAAGATATAGTAAATATATAAATGGACTTTGGATTTCTAAAAAAAATTGGTATTGATAAGCCATGGGTTTTGTTTGCGATTTTAGCAATAGTTGTTGCTTTGGTTGTTGTTTATTTCATGTATTCTTCTAGATCTACACCTCTTGTAATGGAGGGATTGACTGGAAATAGCGCCGAGCTAATGTTTTTTTATACTGACTGGTGCCCACATTGTAAAACGGCAAAACCTGTTTGGGAATCTCTCAAGACAAGTTACGAGACGAGTAAGATAAATGGAAAAACAATTGTTTTTACTGATGTAAATTGCACTGAAGACAAACCTGAGGTCGAAGCACTCATGGACAAGTTCAAGGTGGAAGGATATCCTACATTCAAGCTCATTGATGAAGGCAAGGTTTATGACTTTGATGCTAAACCCACTGAAGAATCACTCGTTAGTTTCATGAACAAGTTTGTCAAGAAGGCATGAGCTAATTCTTTCGATTCCCGTTCTTGCATATTCAATACCATTCTCGTATAATTTTTTTCGCGCATCCGAAGAAGATAACACACCTCGTATATTTGTAATCGAATAGGCTTCCGTAAAACAGACAATTTCATTTATAAGTTCTGGTTGTTTATCATCTATTCTCATATTACGGATCATCTTGAATAGGAAAACAAATATATAATCCAGCAATGTAGAATCTTTTGTTATTTTATTTGGGTTATTATTGCACTTGTTTTTGAAGCCAAGTATCTCTTCGTTCTTGTTTCCAGCATCAATACAATATTTCAACGGGTAATTGCTAACAACACCGCCATCAATATAACACTTATCTTCAATAAAAACTGGGGTGAAGAGAACAGGGACACCGCACGTCATTTGCAGAGCGGTTAACAGGCGTAACTCTGGGTGAGTTTTGTAGGATATATCAATGATTTCAAATTCATTCATTTCAAATGCAAACAAATGCAACTCGATTTTAGAGTATTCGTATATTTCCGACATTGTTATGTTCATAGAAATATCCTTGGCTTCAAATAAAGGTCGAAGACAATTGTCGATATTTGTATTGTCGAATAACCCCCTTTTGAAATAAGAATTGAATATATTTTGTATTGTTATTGGGAAAACGTCGTGCCATGGACGAATGGTGATATAATCACGAATTGTATCCCAGTCGTACTTTAAGCAATATATAGCACCCACGATTCCGCCAGCAGATGTACCATATATAGTTTGTATATTTTCTCTCTCTATAAATTTATTGTCTTCTGTATATTGAAGAGCTCCCAATGTTTGTAATAACGAAGGCCCGCCTCCAGCAAACACTAAATGTCGTATCATAACTTGTAGTATGAAGTTATAATATTATTTTTTTTTCTACGATAATGTAAAAATGACGAATATCTTCACATTGGATAAAACAGAAGATTTTTCATTGAAATTGAACATTGACGAGCTTTATGAAAAGAAACGCCAATATGATTTGAATCAGCTTGCACTATTCAATAAAATTTTAAATCGAATTCACGTGAAAATAAAGACGATTTCAAAGCAGAGCATCAGCGAACGATGTTGTTGGTATGTTGTTCCTGAAATTATAATAGGTGTTCCGAAGTATGACCAAGGGGCATGTATTGCTTACATGCTAGATCAGTTAAAAGAGAATGGATTTAATGTGAAATATATACACCCGAACACATTGTTCATCTCTTGGACACACTGGGTTCCATCATACGTGCGAACCGAGTTGAAAAAGAAGACGGGGATCGAAGTGAACGAATATGGAGAGAAGATAGAGACAATAGAGATAATACCCAATGATTCATTGAAACCTAATAATCAAGAGAACACTAAAAAGAGTATTTTTACTCCGATTACTACGTATAAACCCACTGGAAATTTGGTATATGATGATAATTTACTCATGAAGTTGAATAGCAAGATCAATTAACTATTAATAAAAAATGAAATACTTTTAATTAATATTTATAAAGGCATAAAATATATAAAGCTAGAGATTTTAAAATGAGTATTGATTGGATATTGAGATGCGGTGATGCAGAAAACCTTAAAAACTCTTCCAAACACAGAATTTGGGGAATTTCTTCAAAAACTTCTACAAATAAATATTTTATAAAAAATGTTAAACCAGGTGATAGATTATGGTTTGTCAAAAGCAAATCTCAAGGTAAAATTGTTGCTGTTGCCACATATCACTCACATAATTTACGTGAGTTAGGACCTCTTATTGATATCTCGTTGACTAATGAAGAATTAGGATGGAGTGGAAGCGGAGTAGATTGGACCGCTGACGTAGAAGTTCATTATACAGACCTATATGGATTAAATGATTGTGAACTTCTTACTCATATAAAAAGCCCTTTGGCAATTAGAAAACATTGCGAAAAATGTAGAGTAAATTTGCCTGTAGAATATAGTAATATTGTGCGATATAGTAAAGTTACCTTACACCTTCGCTCATTCAAAACGCCCACTCCGTGGGCTGTTATGAGTGACGAAGATGATGCCGATTGCGCATTTTCAATGCGCAAAGGTGTAAAATTGTAAGTTACTTAATGATTATAAAAAATAAAATGAGTGAAACCTCCTTTTTATTCTGCGTTTGAAGCGTGGAAAGGTAGGCCAAAATACCTTTTAGAAAAAGGTATGCCAAAAACCCTTCATGGATTACCATATTGCCCCATGAAATTTGTAGCACGTCCCGTTTCTTGACTAATCGTTTGAGAGGTTGGTTGAAGTTCTGCTAATTGTTTTTCTAATTCAGCAGTTGGTTCTCCTTTTTGTTTTTTAGTTGCGATCATTCTCTCGATGTTATTAATCATTGTTCGTTTAACATCTGGGTCGATAGATGCAGGTTGTTTAGGTTTTGAGAAAGGATTAGAAAATGATACAGATGGTAACGATAACGATGGCATAGAAGGCATTGATAATCTACGTGTCGGAGGTTCACTAGGACCGAGTTCAGCCCCCAGAGTGGTATCAGGCCTAGGTTGCAAAACACCTAGTGGATCTATAGCACCATCGGCACTTAGTGATCTGTATGTTTGCTCTCGTACAACTCCTGGGCGTTGCTCTCCACCCTTCCTCTTTGTCTGCTTTCTCTTTTGTGTTTTGCGTCGAACAACCCGGCGTTTCTTTGTACCCATCCTCCTCTTAACTTGTCTCTTTGATTTGCTCATTATATATAACATATATAAAAAGAAAAAATTTTATTGTCATTTACACCTGTAGACATTTAAAACGCAGATTATTTTATAAATTATTTTATAAATTATTTTCTTTTATAAAATTACTTATATACGTACCATTACTGATATGAACATTGCCATCACTTAAATCTTTTCTTAAATATCCATTTTTATCTATATAATTGTCATAAACATCAATATATATATATATTCTTTTTCAATACATTTTTCTTTTAATTTTTTGTTAAAAAATAAAACATATTGTTTTCGTTCTTCATCACTTCCTAAATATGGATATTTAGGATTTTCATAAGTATTGTATGTTTGAACAGGTGGAACAACATTATAAACACATATATTTTTTAGTTTAATTTGTGAAATGGATATATTTAATTCAATTGCTTCAAAGTAATTATCAACAATATTATTTATAATATCTTGATATGTTGTTGTTTCTTTTATGTGTTTATGGATATGACATCTACAATCTATTTCACCTAAACAAAAAACAATAGTGTCACCATCTTTAATATTAAAGTTGCGAATATCACATCTATTTAATTTTTCTTTACCAAAACTATGACATAAAACTGGTCCTAAATAATGCGGCATTATTCCAGTCCAACCATTATAGGAATGACTATCTCCAATTGTATGAATCGACATATATATATATTATTTTTTATTTAGTAAATAATATATAGAATTATTATAAAACATAATAGCGAAGATTATAAAATAACTGCTGTTTAGGGTGAAATTAAAAGATATAATAATAAACGATTAGCATATAAATTTACAAAAAAAAACAAAATCATTGTTATAATTAAATCGGAAAGCGTTGTGTAATAAAAAGACAATCTCAACAAGTATTCAAAAAGTATACAGGAATATTTGCCATTTCAATAAAAGGAGTGTTAGGTCGGGATTTATATGAAAAAAAGCGGAATAAATACAGATAGATGATATGAGTTTTTAGAAACACATATAACAAGTAAATACAAGAATAAATTAATTATATAAAGAGTAAAATAATAAGCGTTTTAAATGTCTAAAGTTGTAATACAAACGCAAACAATTACCATTTCAGTGGCTCAGGAAAATATTCTTGTAAAAGTTCATCATAATATTGCTTAATTTCATCTGTAAGAACAAAATCTCCATCTTGTTTTGAATATAAATCAAACTGATTAAATAACAAAACGTCTTCCTTTATATCTGCATCTGACTCTCTCTCGAATTGCTGATAGTCTCCACCTGTGTGCCAGGGATAAAACGAATGGAAACGAATTATATTCTGATATTTTTTTGATAATTTATGACTTGACTGATTTTCTTGTAGTACCTTGTATAAATATTCATCATGACCAAATGATAGTTTTAGCATTTCAACGCCACACATCGGCTGATATATTCCAAAACTATCAAACTTTCCATAATCAGGATTACCTTTCATGGTATCAAAATAGACAATCGATTCAGGAAAGGCACAACCGACCGCAAACGTGTCGCCGACAACCGCCCAATTAGGTTCGCCGAAGCTGAATAAGATCTTGCCAATATCGTGAATCAGTCCACAAATCTGTAATGGATAATCTGACGGAAATTGTTTGCGGATACGTTCAGCGGTCTGGTATGCATGAAATGAATTTGGACACGAAACATCTGGGTCACTAGGATCAACAAAATTATCGAGCATAGAGAGAGCCGCTTGCATCGTCAGTATCTCTCTACCAAGTTTAATATTTTGTTTGGTGTTTACAAAATCTAAAGTTTGTTTTTCGTGTTGTTCCTTGTAAAAAAAGTATTGGGGAGTGTCCTCCTTATATATGCGTAATTCTTTCACAACTCGCATCTTCATATTTACAATAGACAGAGAGAATAATATTAAATAATTAATAATTATATATAACTACAAAACACGCTGCAGTCTTTGTTTCAAATATGCCAGATAATTTTGATTCATTGTAAGATTTTCATCACAACTACTCTCTTTATATTGTAACCATCCATCGTCCAATGTTTTATCTGTTTCTAAATTATTTTCTAGTAGAATAGCTATCAGGGAATCTACCATGCTATTATCATTGTTAAATTGTTCTCTGGTCATTGCTTGTTGGGATAATACATTTTCAAGTGTTGCCACCCGTTTCTGCAGTTTATATAATTCAATTTGATACGTATTTTCATTAGGTAAAATGTGCCATCTACCTAAATATGCATCACGCTTAAGTACTTTCAAACAGAAATCAAAATTATACCATTTTTCTATGTAAACATAAGCAACACGTTTGGGTTTCCGCTTGAAATTTAGATCAAGACCAAATGCAAGTTTTTTATTTGTTTTTTCAGAGTCGAAATCACTAGAATTAGATCTAGACCTTATCACCCTTGCATATCTGTTATGAACAACAAATTCAATATGTTCTATCTTTGCAATATCACGAAACGCCATGAATATATCTTCTTCTTGTTCATTTATTTCTGGAATATATACACAAGATATCTCCATTCTTGGCTTTTAATTATATCTAGATTTTAAAAAGCATAGGTTACAATACATTGATAATATATATATAGATACAATACAATTATAAATATAAACTTGCATGACATCCGTAGCATTGTTATCATACATGGCTGCAGCAAGTTTCAGTATCTTCTCATTTTTCATGCTTTTTGTAACCCCATGTTTATTTATGTCAAATATGTTTGGTATTCGCTATTATATTGTTCGAAAAGACGATGAAAAAACACGGGCCATAGCAAAAGTTCTTCAAACCAAAACAATCAATTCGGTAACGTTGTTTCAGCATGGTAATTTTTATCCATCGGGGTATTTTATAAACTGGAGTTGTGTTGGGTATTATAATTATATGGATATGGGAGATAATGTATCTTCTGAGATACATATATTCACAACAACCAAGTATTTTCAGACACTTTTTGAAACAGAAAAAACATCCGTATCCTTTACAAATAAGACAATAACAAAAGATACAACACCGCCACAGGCTCTAACGATTTATTCTCGTTCTGGTTCATACACATGTGGTTATTATACGCGAATGAGGGTTGATTTATGTAATCTGGAAGCAAAAGGAAAGCAAATTGAAATAACTGATGATATTTGTAATATTTTTCAAAGAGAGAAACGAGGTGTATTTTTTATACATGGGATAAGCGGTGCGGGTAAGAGCACTATTGGTTACCTGGTAGCAAATAAATTAAAAGGTGCATTTTGTCATACATTCAACCCAACAGACCCAGGAGATACGCTTTCGTCTTTGCTACGTGATTCAGTACCAACTGACGATACTCCTACGATTATTTTGATTGAAGAAGCTAATACGATGATACATGCGTTACATGATGGGAAAATACAAAAACATAAGAATGTTACCACTTGTATTCATAACAAAACTACGTACAATACGTTTATGGATGATCTGATTTTTTATAAAAATGTTGCGATAATCATGACAAGTAACGAAAGCAAAGAATCAATAGACGCTCTTGATCCTTCTTATTTGCGAGAACGACGTGTTGATGGTTATTATTCTATGATGGATATCATCTCATTATAATCCAAATCATAAAGACATCTATAAACTCATATAAACCCATAATATACATTATATATTATGGAATTATCAAACGTTGAATGGTGTGAAGCCCAGACGGACAGATATAAAGTAACAACAACCATGTCTGAATTTACAAATAGCATAAGCAACTTAAGTTTTATTTATGTTGCAATAGTATCGCCATATAAAAATCAACAACAAATACGTTGTAATGTTGCATTATTGTTTGTTGGTATTGGTAGCTTTTACTTCCACGCCACAGAATCATATTATGGAGAAATAATGGACGAAATACCCATGTCTATCCTTGCATACAATTACTTCAAGTGTATTAATAACTATAAAAATAGTGACCAATACAATACGATCTATAAATATGTTTTGACTGCATTTTGGGCAGTTTATATTGCAACAAAAACATATGATCTCTTTCTATTATTATTCGCATTCCAACTCGCACTTGTTTTGTATACGTTTGTCTTTAAGGTAAATAAAACCAACTATCAAAAGGTAAACCTGGTCAAGGCAATTATCGCATTGGCAATTGCAAAAGGATGTTGGCAATATGAGAGACACTTATACAAAACTGATCAATGTGAAACTGATGTGACATCATATAGATACTATCTACATAGTTACTGGCATATCGGTTCTGCAGCAAGTCATTACTATATTATGAAGGCAATAGTAAACAATAAATTATAACATTGCATTGTTATTATCTCCTTGAATATGCATACTATTGAATGCTGGTTCTACGGCAGAGTCAGGATGAGTTTCTCTTTCTCTTTCTTCTTGTACAAAATGAAGATTATTAACTTTTATAACCAAATTAGTTCCTAATGCAGTTAACATGTGAAATACACATGTACCCCAATCTTGACCCTTATATAGATCTAGAAGTTTGCAATTGAACCCAGAAATAATACAAAGCAGTCCTGTCAAATAGTTTTCGTCTTTAATATGAAACGCCGAGAGAATCAACCCCGAATATACATATACAATACCAACATCTGGTATCATGTTTGCTCCATAATAATCAAAAACATATAATTCATATCGGTTGAATATTGTATACAATAACAATAAAGTAACGATTCCGTTTATTGCGTAAATTATTTTATATTTATATTTAGAACCTGGTAGTACATATATAGTTACATTTATGTTTACCCAGAATATGCTTGTCACATCAATAATATCTATATATACGGGCGCACGCGACCACAAATTGAAGCTGGAAACAGATAAAACAAATAGAGGATACTTCAAGCACAATGGTGCGTCTATTGCTGCATAAGCAAATGAACTCCAAGCATTTGGTGGGTTATTTATTATTATCTTTTGATTGACTAAATATAACACCACGAAACTTGTAGCAATAGAAGAGAACAATGGTAACAATGAATATATAAGAATATATCTTATTTTATTCATTGGAATGACACTAAGGTTCATTTCTATATACAAAAATCATTTAAAATATAATATGTGTACTCATAATAATATACATATTATAGTAAAAATCAAGCAATGTGTATGGTTTCTATATCTATCATTGGATTAGATTCTTCGTCACGTTCTATCAATATTGCTGCAAAAAAACTTTTTTGATAAGTATTGTATAAGTGGAATGTCATATTAGTAATTAAACATGAAATCCATACATCAATTGTATAATGTGAACGACACGAAATTATATAATAATACCCAGCGGCTGTTTTTACAAACGATAAAAAAACCAGTTTACGCGGTACTATTTTATGTTTATTTTCAAACAAGTATAGCATTGTTAAGAACATAGTATGCCCTGAAAACATTAAATTCCCACATGACTTTGTTGCCCCAGAATGTATCGTTTTAAATACAGAACCATCATAACCAGTGTATTCGATTGGTGCAAGTGACTCCTCAAAACATTTAGGATTTGGATTTGGCATTGATGTAAGAGATAATGTCGTTGTTCTGAGTAGCATCATTATACATGACATGTGGATGAATTGTTGCATATATACGAGACCATTGATCATAAACATACACCGCACAAAATACAAAACTAAAGATAGTATAATTATTGCTGTTTGCACATTACCAAAAATAGTTTTTGGACACGAATAAACAATCAAATCAAAACCAACATCGTTTAATATATGCGATTTTGTATCTTCAATGGTTTCATATTTTGGCATGCGAAACCATGCTAATGCATCCCCTAATATCGCCATTATTGATGCACATGTTACAAAAAAACACACGCTACAAATGAATTTATTATAGATATTCATATATAATAAATTTTAAAATCAAAACACGTTTTATACTCATTTACGCCGAACACATTTCACAAATTTCATCTGTCTTTCCTCCATCAACTGGCTTCTTCTCTGGCTCAATAGTAAATTGCTGTGCCTGGTGCTTCGCCTTTCTCCTCAAATAATAAATACCTGTCTTGAGACCCTTCTTCCATCCGTAAAAATGCATCGCCGTCAGAGTGCTGTAATTTGGATCCTCCATCCAAAGATTCAAACTCTGGCTCTGACAGATATACGCCCCGCGATCAGCAGACATATCGATAATGTGCTTCATCGGAATCTCCCATACGATCTTATACTTATCTCGCAAATGCTCAGGGAGGTTAGTGAGCTGCTTAACGGATCCCTTGTTTGCGATGATATTATTCTTGATCTGCTCATTCCACAAACCTAGATCAATGAGCTCCTTCATTAGATACTTGTTGACAATTACAAACTCACCTGCCAGCGTTCGGCGGCTGTACAAGTTACTAGTGAATGGCTCGAAACACTCATTGAAACCAAGAATTTGTGACGTACTGGCGGTGGGCATGGGAGCAACCAACAGCGAATTGCGAATACCATGGTCACAAATTGACTTCTTCAGCCCAGCCCAGTCATACCTATCGCTCGGAGTCACTCCCCACATATCAAATTGCAGTACACCCTTCGAAGCAGGTGATCCGACAAACGTAGAATATGGCTGGTTTAACTTTATAGCGATCTCGTTACTCTTCTCTAGCGCAGCATGATAAATTGTCTCGAAAATCAATTTATTAACTTCCTTTGCTGCATCGCTGTGGAAAGGAATATCCATGAGTACAAACGTATCCGCAAGACCCTGCACTCCAATCCCAATAGGTCGGTGACGCATATTACTGACTCTCGTCTTGTCTGTCGGATAAAAATTGACATCGATTACGGAATTCAAGTTGTTGGTAACAATCTTGGCGATCTGGTGAAGCTTCTCATAGTCAAACTGCTTGGTCTCCTGGTTGACAAATGTAGGCAGGCCGATGGATCCCAAATTGCAAACAGCCGTTTCATTCTCATCAGAATACTCGATGATCTCGGTACACAAATTAGAACTCTTAATGGTTCCAACATTCTGCTGATTTGACTTCAAATTGCAAGCATCCTTGTAGACAAGGTAAGGTGTTCCAGTTTCCATCTGCGAATCAAGAATCTTGAACCACAAGTCACGAGCGTTTACAGAACGCCTAGCCTTCTTCTCTGACTCATATTTTAAATACAGGTCGCGGAACTTGTCTCCGTACACATCCGCCAATCCAGGGCATTCGTGAGGGCAAAACAGAGACCACTCCGCATTCTCCTTGACGCGCTCCATGAAAAGATCACACATCCAAATAGCGTAAAAAAGATCACGACCTTTCGTCTCCTCATCGCCGTGATTCTGTTTCATCTCCAAAAAATCCTCAACGTCAGGATGCCACGGCTCCATGTAGACAGCGAATGATCCGTTTCTTCGCCCCCCACCCTGGTCGACATACCTCGCCGTATTGTTGAACACTCGCAACATGGGAACAATTCCATTAGAAGTTCCGTTTGTCCCTTGAATAAAAGTACCCTTGGCCCTAACATTATGAATGTGAAGACCAATACCACCAGCCCACTTGGATATCATTGCGCAATCCTTCAACGTATTGTAGATTCCCTCCAGACTATCATCCTCCATCGCAATCAAATAACACGAACTCATTTGAGGTCTGGGGGTTCCGGCATTGAAAAGGGTCGGGGTCGCATGAATAAAATACTTCTGAGACATCAGGTCATATGTCTCCTTGACAAGTTCTAGATCATTGCCATGAATACCAATGGCGACACGCATCCACATATGCTGTATTCGCTCTACAATTGTATTCTTCAGTTTGAACAAGTACGCTCTCTCAAGTGTCTTGAATCCAAAATAATCAATAAGATAATCACGATCGTGAACAATCATTGCGTCGAGCGCCTTGGAATTCGCCTTTACAAAATCCCAGAATTGCTGAGATACGAGAGGTTTGTTTGTTCCATCGGCATCCTCATTTTGAAAAAGTTGCTTCATAACTTTTGAAAATTGTGCATTCGTATTCTTTTGGTGATTTGATATGACAATTCGCGATGCAAGTGTGCCATAGTCATAGTGTTGAGTCGACATGGATGCACAATGCTCTGCTGCGAGTTCATCGATCTTGGTTGTCTCGATATTGTCATATAATTGGTCAATCACCTTCATTACGAGTGCGGAATAATTAATCTGGATATTTCCTGCCTCCTGTCCCAGAATTTTAATACGCTTTAGAATCTTATCAAACGAGATATCTTCGGTTTTGCCGTTGCGTTTGATAACATGCATTTCTCCATTTGAAATCATTATATACTATACTGGAATCTTTTTAACTTGATTTTAACACACTATTAACTAGGCTTCAATTTAGTTATGTTTAGTAAACATGTGCCTGTTGATGCATTTGTGTTTTCAGCACCTAGCACTGATTTAGAAGCCTTTACAATACGCTTGTTCGGTGCACGATGGCTAAACCCCGTAACTCGCTCTTCTTCAATGATCTTCCAAACCTTTTCAAGCTGACCGATGTGAGACTCGAACCAAAACTTGTCCCTTTTAACAAGTATACAACTTAATACATCCAATCGCCAATAGATATTCTGTATCCATACTAGATCCCTGTAGTTTTCCATTGTATCTTGTTCCCATGACTCAATGTCTTCACGTGAGACAATATGAAGTGGTTTATAAACATAAAATGGCTTTCCATCACGTACAAAATATACAATAACCCCTTTTGCTTTTGTATCACTAACATCATTGTAGAATTCAGATTCAGATTCAAATTCAACAAATTTTGTTTCGAGAAAGTCACATTCATCTAAATTACACACCTCCATCTGAAGCTGCATCTGAATTGCATATTCTTTCTTAGGTATTCCAGTAATCTCACGAGTCACTACATTCTTTATTTCTAACATTCTCCCGTATAAAGGAGACGACGGATCGACGTTAATGCCGTCAGGAGAAGCACCAATAAAATAATACTTGTCGTGTCGGATGCAACCAAAATCCTCTATTTTTGTCTTAAAAAGCTCTTCATATAATAACACTGATACAGGTTCATATTTTTGACCCCAATGAAATGGCGATTTCACATTCACAAATGATAATGAATCGGTTTCTGCCGTTTTTAATGGTTGACACTTCTCATAAATGAGTTGATTTATACTAGACTGAGACTCGAACGCCTTGTAAGCATTACTTGCGGTAATTAGATTGTGACGAAACTTGTACCATGCATCTGTTCGCTGAGGTGGTTGCGGTCTAGTTCGCAAATACTCTATTATTTTTATATAGTATTCGATAGAAGTTGTTTGGTTATCTGATGACAAACATACTATATCATCTGAAACCGAGTTAGGATGTTTAAATGAATTGTAAATATCAATCGCATCTTCTATAAGATCATATATATAATCTTCATCTGAACTATTGATAAACATGTTTTCAAATTGTACGCAAACAAGATTGTAAATTTCGTCGATATCTATTATCTCGTCTAAAAATATCTCTCTATTACCAGATTGGTTTTCTTTTTCTTTTTCTTTTTCTTCTCCAACATATTCAAGCTCATCTATCAAGACCAATATTGTTTCAAGCAAATCAAGATAATTGTCATCTGTAAGAGAGTCGAATTCGTTGTCAAATATAGTGTCAGATATCTCATGTGTTATATCGACCAATACATCGGTCATTAATTATATATGGTTATCAAACGTTTAAGTTATAATTCATGTTTTGACGATCTATCTTTACTTATCATTTTTTTGGGTGTAAGAGAGTTAAGCGTAGACGCACGTTTATCATTATTTTTCAAGGTGAAATGTTTTTTACCCTTTGCATATACAAGTGATGGAATATCAAGAATAACACCTGTTTCCTTGTTATAAGAAACATCCTTTACCCGATACAATTTTTTCTTCTCGAGACATTCCCTGAAAAACAACTCCATTGCAGACTCTTCTTCATCATCTAGCATATTTTTTTCCTTGTAAATCCGTACATATTCAATGAGTTTTTTTAGCTTCATAGTTTTATTCAATTTACACCATGGCTCACTCTGATTGTTGTTCTTTTCATTTTCTAGGAACTCTTCAAGATTTGTCAAATCACTTGCAGACTTTGTTTCTTTGATCGGCTTTCCATTTAACAACATAGTCTTATACTGGATATTTTTTAATTCTATGCATTCTTCTACTTGCGCTTCTTCAGGCACTTCAATTAGTTCCATTGATTACTATATATAGAGATTTAATTCTAAATGCTTTTCAGCAAATATAACAATTGCAGAATTTTTCTATATTGTTTTATTAATCAATGGATAAGACAATTACTATTTTAGGCACAGGCAATCGATTTTTGATGAAGAAGGTTATGAAAGTAAACGAAGAGAACAAAAAAAGAGTTTGTTCTCTTTCTCTTGATTGGAATAGTAGAAATCAGACGGATGTTCTTACGGAATGTGATTATGTAACAAGAAGGGAAATTGAGAAAAAATTGTCTGGGTATAAACAACAGGATCTCAAAAAAGACAGGTACAACAATGCGGAATTTATAACACTCGACTATGTCACAGACATGATGAAACAATGTGAACTCAAATGTAAATATTGTAGTTGCGAACTATATATTCTGTATGATAATGTTAGAGAGAAAAGGCAGTGGACGATTGATAGGATAGACAACACGATAGGTCACAATGTTGGGAATGTACATTTGGCTTGTCTTGGATGTAATTTGAAACGGCGAAATATGAGTGATGCTAAATTCGATTTTACTAAGAATTTGACGATAGTTAAGATGGAGTGAATATTTTCTCGTGTAAATAACACAATTTACTTTTTTATTAATGTATTAACGGCGTCCTGGTGTTCCTCTTGCTGCGTCAGATGAATCTTTTCCATCCCATTTTGTTTTAAATATATCACTATGTTCGTATGCAAATTTCTGACAGAAAATAGCAAGTTTCAATTGCGTAACACTCTTCATTGTATGACCTTGATGTTCAGCCTGTTCTCGTAATATAGGTATTATATTTTGTTTAAGATAATTATTCACATTTTTGTGTGTTGTTTCCGCATAACAACGAGCTTCGCTACTACTATACACATCCTTAAACCCGCGCCATGTTTTTATAAACCCAGGATAAAATTCAAAGCTGTCGTAACGTTCATTCCTAAACCAACTTATAGCCTCTCTAGACCATTGATATTCAACATCTCCACCAAAGAAAATTGGAGTAAATACAAACATACCCTTCATTTGATTACAAAATGCATGTGATGGTTCTAAACCATATGTATACATAGTTTCTGTTCCGTCAGCGGCTACTACTTTTCTAAACATAGAGGCACTAGTGTGTAAAGTTCCAAAAATATCACCAACTGTAGGCGGCAAGACATGTTCAATTTGACCACATTGTGTATTTAAGTCAATTTTTTCTCCAGTCCCATCTTCATTTTTTGTCATATAATAAAAATAAATTGGCTTTTTACAAATCCAACAAATACCACAAACTTGTTTCCAATATGTCCAAGAACTATACTTCTTATTAATTTCTGCTTTCATGTCTTGTTTAGACTTTTCATAATCAGGACCACCACTATCATTCACGAAACCCGGATTATCTATCCACAATTGATTTCGTTTTCCTATACACACTTTTATCCAATCAACCTCCTCTGGCTTCAGTTTTACCTTTGGTTTTCCCGCAGGAACATCTTGAGGACTCTTATAGTAAAATTCACCTCTAGCATTAGCAGCATCAACAGCTGCATTTTTTAATTGTTCACCTGGAAAAGCATCACGACCAACATTTTTTATAGATTTCATTTGTTCGGCAACACCAAAATCAACACAATCTATTACAAATCGTTGAAAAACGTTTCGACTGAAAGATGTTTGATCAAAAAGTTTCGATTTAGAGTATTCTACTATCCTATCTCCAAACCCTGGCTTAAACCCACGTTTTTCGTACATAATAAAAAGATTTTCCCAACAATTTGCTGATGATGATTGAGGCAAATTCCACCTTTTTTTTTTTATATTTAAATATATAGCCAGAACTTCAAGAAAATTTGCATTCGAACAAGATGTTGCTAATTGGGGGGTGCTGGACACGGCTAGTAAAGGAGACAATCCGGTGGCACGGGCGGCGGAGGAGGAGGCGGGGGGGCGGGCGGCGGGTGCGGGGGCAGGAGCAGCAGGAGCAGAAGAAGGATTTTCTTGCGAACTATCCGGACTAAAAGAACTTAAATTCCTCGGTTCCATTCCTGTATAACTACCCTTGGACCCAGCTGGTTTCTGAGGTGTTTTTAGAAGTTCTTTCAAACGTTCTATCACTTGATTTCTGGTTATTCTTCTAGCAGTAGGGGTTTTGGGGGGTTCACTGGCATCGAGGAACCCATCAGATTGATCACCAGTAACAACATCATTAAGACCAGTAACATCTATAAGATTATCAAATTCATCATCATTAAGACGAGTAAGGTCATCATTATTAATATCATCTAATAATTTATTTACCATCTTAAGGTCGTCCTCACATAAATCATCAGTTTCGGTCGGCGGTGGAGCACCTAGTGGAGCACCTAGTGGAGCACCTAGTGGAGCACCTGGTGGAGTACTAGGTGGAGGAACTTGTAAAACATCTAGTGAAGTACTCATTTGTTCACCTGGTTGTGAAGCAGGTACTTGTGTAGCACCTTGTGAATCAACTTGCATAGCAGCTGTTGGAGCACCTAGTGGAGCACCTAGTGTAGCACCTAGTGGAGCACGTGGTAGAGCACCTGGTGGAGTACTAGGTGGAGGAACTTGTGAAACATCTAGTGAAGTACTCGTTTGTTCACCTGGTTGTGTAGCACCTAGTGAATCAACTTGCATAGCAGCTGCTGGAGCAAGTACTGGACTACTCTCTGGACTACCCTCTGGAGTTGAACCATTTAGTCTTTGTTGTTTTGATTTTTCGGTATTTTCAACTTTATTCATCCCCCCTCTTTTTCGTCTAATACTCCATTTATTTTTACTTCTCTTGTATGTCTGTTTTTTATTACCAAATACTTTTTTTTGGTTCGTGCCTTTTTAATTGAACGTTTTTTGTATGTGATTGTCATATAAATAGTATAAATAATATAAAATGTATTTTAAAAATTTTCCAGTTAAATAATAAAATTTACTTTATTATAATAATAAACCTTCCTATTTTGAAAACGTTAGTCGTTCTAAATATTTATACACAACAACAATCACATAATTTTCACACAAACAATGATATCTGATTTGTCAGAAACGTTGTAAATATCATCGGTTATCCTCGTTATCCCCGATTTAAAAAACTTGTACGTTTGTTCACGTTTGATAAACAATCGATTAAACGGAATTTCAAAGGAAAGTCCTTCATACGCGAATGTAATCTTGTCAGTCGAAAACAACTCGTTTTTGCGGATTGTCAACTCAACCAATATATTGTTTTCTTCATCTATCTTGATGTTTTCAGGTAACACGGGTTCACATATAACAATAATCTCTTCATTATTCGAACAATCGAAATAGATCTCCTTATGCCATAACGGAACCATATATAATCTGTCATCTACCATCAATTTATAAACCTTATTCTCTAGCAAATCGGTTAGCTTCGGATTAAGAACATATACGTGTTTGTACTTGTTTACAATTGCCTTTTTCAAATTGGCTAATATTTCATCCGTTATTCCAAAGACTAATCGATAACTAGAAAGAAAATTATAAATATTCAGCAACATATCGCTGTCAAGACGCTCAATAAGCTTCCAGGAAAACTTACTAACAAGCAGTTCTTGAACAACCTTTATGAAGACCTCATTGTATTGTAGTCCAGAGAGAAACTTGGCGATCAGACCGACGTAGGAAACATTTGAATCGAATGAATTATCTGAGTCCGCATCTGTATCCATATTTCCATTATCGTAACAATCGAAATCCTCTTTCAAGTAGACATATGCATCATAAATTAAACGAAACTCTTCACATGATTCCTTCGTGTTACCATTTTTGTCTGGATGTTTCTGTAATGCCAACTTTCTGTATTTCTTCTTCAACTCGTCTATTGTAAAATTACATGACTTTAATCCGAGTAAATCAATTGCAGTTTCGTGATTCATAATATATAATTATCTCGTTTGTTTAAGTTTTTATTAATTGAATAACCCATAATTCGATCTCTCGCTATACGGAGCAACTGAAGAAGACGATGACAAACAATTCCATCCCATCAGTTCATGGCTATAATCACATATTGTCCCATTCAATACAATCTCTGATGATGACACATCAGTAACAGGCTTCCAGTATTCAATATAATTACTTTCGACCGCATCATTTGGGCCTTTATGAGCCAATGTAATATGATAAATATCATTGTGGGGTTCTTTGAACACTATTGGTTTGTTGTCAATCTTTCTCTCGATTCTATTAACATGAACAGCAATAGCTTTTTCATTCAACCCAAACTCGCGACATTTCAAACGAACTGGTGTGCCAATTGTTGGCTCTTTTCGGTCGACCCAATCCTCACTAAAATCACGACCAAATCGTATAACCATATGTTCACATTTTATAAATCCAAACTGCCTAGTATTAGGATACTTTGTTTTTATTATGCTCAATAATTGTTTCAATGTTTCTTGTGATTGATTGTCTAATAAAACCGCTGAATATCCCGTTTTATTAGTCATAGTATGAAAATATATTTTATTCCATTCCTTTGTTTGTAAATTATATGTGTTAGTATTTGTGTATTACGGATATCAAAAAAAGAAAATATTTCTCCAAATGATATATTGGCCTATAATTATTATTGTAATACTGAAAAAATTCATAGGTTTTCGTCATGATAATACACAACTTATCCTTATCATATAAACCTTCAGTATAGAGCGTGTGAAGTATATAAAATACACAATCACTCACATCTAAATTATAGATCATAATATCATACAAAGCATCGCGAAACTTGAGAAAGTTAAGTTGTTCTATATTTTTCATTTGAGTAATAATTTTATTGCATATGATTTTATAAGGGATCGACAATTCTAAACCATCTGATAAAATCAACTTGATATTTGTAATATTCTCAACATCAATAGAAATCTTCTTATCCGTACACTTCTCGTATGCCGTTTTTGTTGGCCTAGAAAAGTTAAGCACTTCACAGCAATTTAAAATAGTGTCAGGAATAAAGCTGAGTTCCTCGGTAATCAAGATGAACTTTAAATCAACTGATATCTCATAGTTCTTTTGCATATAACTATAGAAATTACCGAGTAGTTCGCTATGAATATCATGATAGTTTTTACATACAATGATACCCATCTTATCCTGTTTTGCAGATATTATATCGATAATTTGAAGATAAATTTCATGCCATAACAATTTTGAATTGCAACCAAGCATAGACATATCAACCTCATAATGGATGTCACTTATTTTTATGAAATACGGGACCTTGTTATACATTATACTGATCTTCTTCTCATATTTCAATCCTGATGGGCTATATTCTTGAATAGCTTTCAGCATTTGTGTATATTTACCTATCCCAGGAGGTCCAAAAAAAATAAGGTTTTTTAGACTATTTAATTTATCTGGAAAAGTGGTATATAATATAGAATGTTTTGGATGTATAGATTCTTTATTTATATACTCCTCGAAATGTGTTTCATAAAACTTCATTATTATACTATACAAAATATTCTTTATTACAATACTTAAACACAACTTAAAAGATAATACATGAACTTAGTGACATCGATTGATAATTATGACCCACAATATGTTTTATTCTGCGAAACAACAAAAAACAATATCATTCCTGACAGCGAGTTTGTTCGCATATTGTATTCAACTCCTATCATGACAATGACTGGTATATATTTATATGTCCACATAGATGATTTGTCGTGTGATAAGTTTTACAACAAACACAAGTGTATATTTAATATATCTGCACACAAGGATACAATAACCAAATTAAAAACGTTAGAAGAGTCAATACTGACCTCATTAAATGTTCCAAATCACACACCGCTATATAAGTTACATGACCAACTAAGTGTTGGTAATATAAAAACTATGGACCATATAGAAACGTCCCCAGGACTTGATTTTGTCTTAAAGATATCTGGTGTTTGGATAACGGACACAAACTATGGTCTCACATACAAATTCAGTCATTTGAAACAGACATTGACAATAAACCAATAATTTATCCGTCTGTAGAAAAGTAACTCAAAATAGTGTAAAGTATAATACCACATATACTAGTTAACAATCCTAAAAGATATAATAGGTTGTATGTTATTGGTTTTTCACCATAATAATAAATTAGGAATATCTGCATGAAAAAGAGAATGATTGCAATATTACTAAATGAGTAATAACTAGGCGATACCTGTTTTTGTACAATTGCAGTTTTATTTGATACAATCAAATATAATATCGTAATCATCGAACCAATCGTAAGTATGAATGGAGTCAATATGGAGATTATCGTCGACAATGCCTGTTTATCGTTTCGTCCGTTTGTTTCCGTCGTTTTTGATATTATTTTTATCACGTTGGAAACAACAAGAGTTAAAACACCTATCACGAGCGTTAAATATCCGAATACATGTGCGCCGAAGATAATGTTAGCAGGTGAATCAGTTAATAAAAACAGAAAATATATAAGGAAAAATGATGCACTTGTTGCTATGATTGATTTGTGATATATTTCATTCATATATAAGAGTTATATTTTTTTCAGCATCATATCTTTTAAATTATCTATTTCTAATTGCATCTTCTTCATTTTAGCTATCAATAATGGTATGAGTTCTATATAATTCACGCTCTTGATATTGTCGTCTGATGTGTTAACCAGTTCAGGGTAATATTGTTCTAAATCCTGCGCCATTACACCATAATGTAACCTGTTTGACTTGTCGGATATGAATGTATATTGTTTCGGATCAAGTTTAAAGAGGGGGTCAAATGTAGTCATATCCAGCGTATCGATATTATGCTTTAATCTCGAATCTGATGTATTATACACACCTTTTATATATAGGTTTTCGGTGTAAAGATTCTTGGGAATATATACATTCTTGTTTTGATCAGATGGTGTTAGTTGACTGCTGCTATTATAAGTCCATGTTGAATTAATAGGCTGCTGACTTGTTTGGAATTGCTTGATATTTTGTAAGTAGTCAGGTTGACGCGATCCTTCATAAATGGACATTTATATTGTATAACACAAATATATTTATATCTGTATATTATAATCAATGAATCACACTATTCTCAATAATCCTCCATCGGTTATGTATCAAAAAAAATATGTATCGATTCATTCGGAAGACAGAGATATTTCTAAATACCCTAATTCTGCAGAGTTTGATATCGAGGTTCCTGAGGATATTACGAATGTCAGTTCGATGCGGCTTGTGAATTGGGCCTTCCCTTCAAATTACAATACTTTCTCGGAATTGAATTCAAATGTAACATTGACCTTTAAACTCACATCGGTTTTTAATCCTACTGGGCTTTCTGATGGTAGTATTGAGAAGGCTATATTTAGCTGTTTAGATGCTTCCAAAAATAATTATGTCTATTCGATCAAGATTGAAGATGGCTTTTACAATCCTCATCAGATTGCTATGGTATTGACAAACAAGATGAATGAAGTTGTTACAATTAGAATAAGAAATTATCTTGAATCGACAAGTAAAACATCACTATTGCCACAACTGGATGCCAGTGGCGGATATACTAATTTCCGTGTTGTTTACAACGAAATATCCAAAAAGATCTGGTTTGGGAACGTGATGGATGGCTTTTCATTATTGAACAATGATGTTGCTATGAAACCTCGCAGCAGGTTGCCAGATTCAGTTAATTGGGGTCTTCCAAATAATCTTGGGTTTTCAAAGGGTGAAACCAAATCCGTTACGAAATCAGGTTACACACCTCGGTTTTATTATGGCGATGTTTTGAACGTCGGTGATAAAGGATACTGGTTAATGCCTCCTTCAGCCCCTTCGATATACAAAGATGCGTCATGTAATTATATCGAGGCACCTAATAAGATTAACATAATGGGGCCGTCGTATTTTTATATGGAATTAGAAGGCCATAATTGTATTGACGAAACATCGCCGTTCTTTTCCAATACTCACACACGCCACACGAATGAGACAAATGGACGCGTGAATTCATCATTTGCAAAGATTGCGATTCCGTCGACCCCATTAACGCAGTTTTTTGATCGTGATTCGGCACCTGTAAAAATATATTCACCTGCACTTGAGAGGATACGTAAGTTGAAAATAAGATTGCGTTATCACGACGGAGAAGTTGTAAACTTTGGATTATTCGATTATTCGTTCATGTTGGAATTAGACGTTGTTCAACCGATCACAATAAACAAGAATCTGCGTCATTATTGAATATTATTTAACTATTTATAGAGTTGTACTATTCGAATTGTTATATTATTTTATAATAATATAGTAATGGTTGGATATAAAAAACAACAAAGGTTATTTAATAAATTATTAAAAAAAAGTAAAAAAAAAAGAATGTCACGAAAGAAATATAACAAAACAAGAAAGAATAAAAAAATGCGTGGTGGAGGAGAAATACAAATAATAACTGAGAACAGCAGTGAAACAGAATTTGAACAGAGAGATGCAGTTATAAATTATGGGTCTGCTTCAATTTCAACATATAACCTCATTAATTGTATAGCCATAGGAGGAGTTTTTGAAATAGACGGACAACAAGGGACATTTTTAACACACGAATCACCGCTTGATTATCAAGAACAAAGAAAAAAGTTATCTGAAATTAAAAGTATATTAGAGGAAAAAAACGCAAAAATATATAAAATTGTATTATTTCGTATAGATAACCCAGCAAAAGATGTTTATAAAAACGGATTAACAACTGAAGATATAATTAAATTTCAAATAGAATTTTCTAATAAACTATTTGGTGTAAATTCCGATGTACATATATATTCGTGCGACGACACAACTTACAGATGTGGTAAAGCAATAATTTCACCTACACAATATACGTCAACTCTAATACCAATTAGAGGATCTAAAGAAAAACAATCAGTAGATACAAAACCTAAGGAAATGTTTATTGTTGATGTTGAACACGACAAAGATGGTGACAAAATATATAAATGCCCACTATGTAATTCATTAACAGGTACCGCTGCAGTACAAAACCCTAATGATACGTCATTATTTCAACATGCTTTTGATTGTCCTAATAAAAATAAAATTCCTGTAGAAAAATAAGTGAAACAAATTATATTATCAAAAGATATTGTATTTTGTCTTGACCCATGATTTTATGAGTTCAATATCACATGTTGCAAAATCATGATCAAAACCAGCAAGACTAAAAAAGCTCGGTTTCTTCATCTTGGGTAATTTGTAGAAGATATATTCACCCTTCGCACTCTTTCGTATCGAAATTGTATTTGATATTTCTCTCAATACATTCGTATTGTTTTTTACCAATACCTGTTCCACTTCGTCGAATGTAATGTTTTCAAGAGGCCTATTACCAAATTCCTTCAATGATTTATTATTAGCACCCCAATTTGCGTATAACCCAAATTTACCTTTTTTCAATATTAAATCATGACCTTCAAATTTTCCAATACAAATCTCATTGTTTGGATTCTCTCCTTTATATTTATTTATGATTTTGTCCAATTGCTGAACACAATCATCACACAATGTAGTCCATACCTTTTCTCCATTAGAAACCGAGTCAAGATCCTTCTCCATCCGTTGCGTATAATCGTAATCAAATAGCTCTGCAAAATTTTTATATAGAAACACAATAACATCTAAACCAACCTGCTGAATGATCAGTTTGTTTGATTCTCCACCGACTTCTCTCGTTGTTTCTATTTCACTGATGACTGAATCAATTAACTCGTATTCTTTGCAGGTAACAGAACGTCCCTTTATAGAATCTTTCTTTACATAAACACGTTCCTGAATCTTGTCGACGAGAGAAGCAAACGTAGATGGGCGACCGATCCCCTTGTCTTCTAGAAGATTGACTAGTTTAGCTTCTGTGAGATGGGTTTTAAAACGACTATATACACAAAGAGCAGCAATCTTATTATATTTTTCAATACTCCGCATGGTTTGCAATAACTGATATGCCTTTTCATCGCTGGTATCTCCTGACACTATCTTCCAACCAAGAAATTCAACAGCTTCGCTATCGTATGTAAACGCACAATCAGAGTCACATCCTATCTTGGCCGTTATCTTCATACTCGTAGATTCGGCCATTAAACTCTGCATGGTGGTTGTCCACACAATATTGTATACCTTTCTCTCCTTTGCATCCATAAGATCAGATAATTCTTCCAAACCAATATTGGTTGGTCGGATTGCTTCGTGGGCACATTTATCGTCAGCATCGGTTGCAAACTCGGCATTTACAAACCTGATTCCATGTTTGTCTGTAATCGCCTTCTTGACAGACGAAATAAACTCGCTGCTGTATTGCTGCGAGTCTGTTCGCATATAGGTGATGTATCCACTCTCATACAAATGCTGAAGAATCCGCATGGTATCTTTCGGTGATAAATGCAATTGATTGCTACATGCTTGTTGGATTGATGATGTCGTGAGAGGTTTTGGAGGTTTGTATGTCTTCTTTACTGGAGCAGAACACGTATATTTGAACTTGGCATCGATACAACTATTCAAAAATACAAGAGCATCATCTTTGTTTTCAAATGTGCGATCCAAACTAAACTTCAAGTTGAGCGACGTGAAATAACCAACCACATGATATGAGTTTGTTTCATTCGATGGTTCGACATGTTTGTCATAGACGATACGAAGTGCTGGTGTTTGGCATCTTCCCGCAGAGAGCGATTCATTTGAAAATTCTTTCCACAACATGGGTGAAATCTTGTATCCAACTAACAAATCCAATACTTGACGAGCACGTTGTGCGTTAACAACGTTCATATTGAGATAACCTGGTTTTCTAAGTGCGTTTTGAAGAGCCGACTCGGTTATCTCGTGAAACAGAATGCGTTTCGTTTTCCCCATGTCTAGCTTAAATAGACGTGCGACATGCCATGCAATAGCCTCACCTTCGCGATCATCATCTGTTGCGAGAATGACCTCATCTGCCTTTTGTATTTCCTCTTTGAGTAATTTGTATTGTGCTTTCTTTGAATCTAATATTGTATATTTCACATCAAACCCATTGTTTGCATTTACGTTAGCCAATGATGCAATTTCACACAAATGGCCACATGTTGCAACACATCGCATACCAGTATATTTTTCAATAAGTTTACATTTCGAAGGTGATTCGACTATGATAACAGATGTTGGTAGCTTAGCATATGATTTCATCACAGGTATAAGTAATATACACGCGATACATTTAATAAGTAATAAAATATACTACTAGTTTATGGTGGCCAATGCATCTGAATTTAACGAAATTAATTTTGATACAATATTACCTAAATTAAAAAACCAAAACCGAACTTCTGATGAAGATAAGGAATTGAGTAGTATGATGGATGGAATGTATTTTACGGAAAAGTATCTTAAGGATTTAAATTTTTCCAAACTTACATTGAAAAATCTAACATTCAACGGAAAAATAATAATAAATTGCAAATTTGACTACTCTACTCTAGAAAATTGTAGGTTTCAAGGTGCTCAGATAGGTTCTAAAGATGGAGAGACCACTTTCAATTGGGCTATATTAGAAGGAACTGATTTCAAAGATACAGAAATATGGAATACATCTTTTTATGGTGCATATTTGAAAGATGCAACCTTTGAAAAGTCGCAAATGTCTGGTGTATCATTCGTAGACTCTATTTTATTGAATGTAAGATTCGATAAAAGCTTATTCGAATTATATGCAGGAGTGACAGATTTTGATGGTGCAATACATTAGGAGCCACGTTTGATAATATCGTTGCTAATGAAGACGACGATGTTAATCCTATTGAAGGTCTGATAGAAAATAATAATCTTAAACATCTGGATTCAATAAAAGAGTTGGATGAAGATAAAATCAAGAATTATTTTGAAAGAATCAGGCATACGAAACAAATTCGCGATGAATATAAACTGCGTCCGTTGCGTAAGTTAGTGTTAAATAGCTTGCATGGAGAAGAGTTAGAGTATGCAAAACGAATGTTACCACATTTATTTCCTGGTCAAGTAGGCGGTAAGAGAAAAACAAGAAAACACAGAAAATCTAAGAAATCTAAGAAGCACAAGAGACACACAAAGAATAGAAAGTAATCAATTAACCTAGTTTTAAATATTTTCATTTAGAAAATGCGTATTTAACAAGCTAACTTGTAACTATTTTATCTATAGGTATATAAAATGGTTTTCAGTGAAAAGACCACGAGAATAATTAAGGATCCTACGAAGAAATCTGTTGCGTTTAGTGGTCTAGTAACCCAGGAAGACATGATTATCTTAACATCTAATGGTTGGGTACCTAATGGTGAACCAAAAGTATTAAAAAGTGGAAGGATTTTACATTTATGGAAACGATCAAAACCAGCTGCCTCATTTGGTGCGTCATCTGAACCAGTAGGAGTAACAAACATGGAAAGTATTGCGAGTGCATTAGGTGGTATTGAAACAGAAATTAGTGAAACAGATTTTCAAAACAAACTAGATGATATAAACGAACAAATAGGAAGAATGGGAGGAGGAAGAAGAAAATCAAGAAAACAGAAGAAGTCTAATAAGTCGAAGAGGTCTAAAAAGTCTAGGAAATCTATCAAGAGACGTAGATAATAAATCAACTATGATATAAACATATAAATATAGTAATACGTATATTTACATGTTAAAAAATACAACTATTGTAATCTGCCGAACCTGCAAACACATCCTTATGGACATAAAAATACCAAATGATTATAGTTTTGCCAGATGTGCGGTACTAGGAAAACAATGCGTTGTGTCTGGTGAGATTAACTACCCATATGCTGATAGATGTCGTCGTGATTTTACCATGTGCGGACAGGATGGTAAATATTACGAGAAATCACAATCTGAAACACATACATATAAGATGTTTAATAAATGTTAGAGATTTAGTCAATTTAATATTTTGTGTTGTGATAATATATGTCTACAGACGCTGCATATCGGGCTATGATGCTTAAATTACGAGAAGATCACATAAAAAAAGAGCTTGGAATAAGACAATCTCACCAGACAGCAGAACAAGAAAAAGAAGAAGCAGAAAGGCGTATAGCATACCAGGAATCCATGATACAACAAGAAGCAAGAGCAGCAGCATCAAGACAACAAGCATTAGCACAACAACAACAACAAGCAGCACAACAACAAGCAGAAGCACAACAACAAGCACAACAAGAACAGACAGCATTAAATCTAACTAACGATACACAATATCCACAAGTACAAGGCGGTATATCATTAGGTGGGTTAGGTAAATTTTTGGGAGGTAGAAGAAAATACAATAAATCACCTAGACGTATTAACAAAACCCGCAGGTCTGGAAAGAGACCGAGGAAATCACGTCGTCTTTACATTAATGTAAAATCAAGGAAGCGTCGTCGTTAAATAAAAATATTTCAATATTTAATTGAAATATTTGATTTTATACATTATTCATAAGTCTTCTTGATTAATTGGCCTTTATGCCGTTTAATTCATTGCGAGTGATGTCTTTTAATACCACATTTGCAGAAACTCCATTCTTATCCTTTATCGCCTTGCCTGTATAAGGAGTTCTTGTAATAAATTTATCAGATGGTGTTCCAATCATAATTGTTTTCAAACTCTTGGGAAAAACGAACTTAGACCTGTTCCTGTTGTAAACATAGTACAAAGTACGAACATCTCTACCATGATTATAGAAAAATTTATAGGATAGCCCGTACAATTCGCTGCATATTTTACAGAATTCAATAAATGTGTATTGAGGTTTAACAGGTGTTGGTGTGGCGACAGACTCTTTGCTGCGTGATTTTTTAGTAGTAGAGTTAGAGGATTTTTTATTGTGTTGTTCACAATTTCCGGTCTTACGATTTCGACGAGTTCCATTTGCGCAACGAGGCATTTATATATAATATTATGAAATTAAAATTTTATCTTGCTAAATACAAAACAAACACACTTAGAAGTTATATGACATAAATATTATGTCATATAAAAAACGCATCCATCACGAACTAGGAGATAAATATAAGATTTTATCTATCGAACAACAGAAAAACAGAAAAAATCATATAATGTTAGATTACAATTACAATCGAACGAATCATGTTGCTATAACAATTACTGATGGATATCCATTTGAAGCACCTATATCAATCATAAATACAAACAAACCAGATTCATGGACACACGACAAACATGAATACATAAAAGGTTTGCCGTATATGCGAGATTATGTCGACTTGAAATATGATTGCTGTTTAGAATGTCAGTATAAATTTGGAGATTGGTCTCCACAAACAAAACTGACAACGTTAATAGAAAAACATATTAAATTTGACAAGATGATATCAAATATAATAAAAACAGAGTTAGTATTCCGCAATATATTACAACTCCCAGAAGATTTGAAAGGAATAGTCTTTTCTTATTTAGAAAACTAAGCCTTTTTATTCTCTTGCGTCTTATACTGGCTCCATGAGATATTAACAGCGGCACGTTTAGGTTCGGCAACAGGCTCAGATGCTGCATTCAACTTCTCTGCCTTTTTAAGCGCACTATCAACGTACATCTCCTTCAACAGCGTTCCCACCTCGAAAGACCCCTCGTGCTGATCCAACAACCCGTCCTCAATCTTCTTGAGCACGTCCAAAAAGCGAAAAAGGATACTCACGTCAAGCTCATCCGCACGGAGCTTGTAGTAAATATCTGTATACTGACTAGCTAGGAAACTACACTCGCTCATACCCTCAGACTGAATTGTATCTCTGTCACCTCGATGCTTCCTACAAATCTCCATAAACTTTATGACATCCTTGCGTAGCAGATCGCTGTGTTTTAATTGTCGAATCACGTCCGTTTGATCTTGAGTGTCATTCGTCTTTATCATATCCTGCAATTTAAGGCGTTGGCTATCGTCCATATTATTAAACAATAGGATCAATCTCTATATTAATATTTTAATATTTACATATTACAATGACTACAACAAAAAAACGCGGAGGAGGTGTTTATGACGATCTTTTAAATGCAAGCCAAACTCATGTTGCGCCACCCACATTAGAGGCTGGTAATAAGCTGAGTGTATTAGCTGGTGGTTCAGCTGCATTATTCATACCTTTCAAGGGCGGAGAGGGTCTTGCTGATACCCACGCTGGTCTGGGTGACACTATAAGACAAGCAGGAGCTAATTCAAAATTTGATGCCTTAGTCGGTGGTAAGATTAGGAGACGAAAACAAACGAAAAAATCCAAGAAGCGAAAAAACAAGGCGAGGAAGTCTAAGAAATCTCGTAAGACCAAACGACGAAACTAAACTCTTTTTTATTCTAACCAAATAATAGTATGCCGTCTGGTAAACATTGGACAAATTTCATCTTTATTAATTTAGCATTTATGTTTTACATCATAGGAATTTATTATTTGTCATCTATCCAGAAAATAAGAGCAAATTGGAGTTTGTATCGTTGCAATCCAATGTATATGCCTCTATCAGATAATATAGATCAGGATTTCATATATTGTATTCAGAACATACAGACAAATTTCATGGGTTACCTATTGCAACCTCTCACCAATATCACAGGCGTTATTGGTGGTTTAATGGGAGGTTTTATCGGCGAACTAAATGGAATCCGTGCTATGTTTGACAAGATACGAACAACCTTTTCCTTTTCGCTACAAGGAATATTTGGTGTTTTTATGGGTCTAGTTGTTGAATTTCAAAAAATCATCATAGGAATAAAGGATTTGATGGGAAAAACTATTGGTTCAATGGTTTCGCTTTTGTATGTTATGGACGGAAGTATCAAGACAATGAAAAGTGCATGGAATGGACCACCTGGTCAGATGATTCAAAAGGTAGGAAAATGTTTCCACCCCGAGACAAAGATTAGGTTGAAGAGTGGATCTGTGGTTTGCATGAAAGATGTCAAGGCAGGCGATATTTTAGTAAATGGTTCGATTGTTGTTGCGACCATGCAAATTGACAACTCAAAATCGCAAGATCCATTCTATAAAATAAAGGAGGAATCTATAAATGGCGGTTTCATCTATGTAACTGGTTCGCATATGGTACACGATAACGAAGTATGTAAATTTGTTCGTGTTGAAGAATATAAACAAGCACAATTAACCGATGAAAAACACAATTGGTTTAGCTGTTTGATTACAAGCGATCACAAGATCCAAATAGGAGACACATTATTTTGGGATTGGGAAGATTATTATTGCAAATAATAATCATATATATCAATAATAACATTAGACCAAATGTTATTATTAAAAAGTATTCCTGTATTTATATGGGAGTTGAAGAAATATATAAAAATTTAACATACTTCGATTATTATTCATCATCAGTTTTACTTTTCTCTCTGATTACAATATTGACCATTTTAGCCTGTTTGTATTTTCGGTTGATGACAAATATCGAGCCGATTAAAAAGGACTGGGCTAATAACCGATGTAGACCCCATATAATTCCATTCGCTGGTCTAATAAACAAGAATGCCGATGAATCTGCAACTACTGCAACATTCAACAATTTCAATTATTGCACGCAGAAGATACTATCAGATAGTACAGGTAAGCATGTCCAACCACTCGAATATATAATTCAAATGTTCTCGGGCATGGTAAAAAACATCAGCAATGATTTAAATAATGCACGAGCAATGATCGACAGAATAAGAACGGATCTTGCAAATGTAATAAATGAAATAATGTATCGTTTCATAAATATAATTGTTCCGATTCAACAGATTGTACTTGCATTCAAAGATACCATGGCAAAAATTCAAGGAGTATTAACGAGCGGCGTATATACGATCATGAGCAGTTATTATGCAATCAAATCATTGTTAGGTGCGGTAGCTACAATGTTGATTCAAGTATTGATTGCAGGTGCAGCCATGATTATTATCATGTGGATTATACCATTTACTTGGCCTGCAGCTGTTGCCGGAACTACGATCTTAGTAGCAATGTCAGTTATGGTTGCAGTGTTTTTAACCTTTTTGGTGCAGATATTCAAAATTCGTCCAAAACTAGGCTTACCTGAAATACCAAGTAAACCATTTTGCTTTGATAAAGATACTCAGATTGAGATGTCAGACGGCAGCATCAAGAAGATAAGCGAGATCCGTATTGGAGATTTATTAAAAGACAACAACAAGGTCACTGCCACATTGAAACTAAATGCAATTGGAGTAAAAATGTATAACCTGAATAGTGTTATCGTGTCAGATACTCATTCTGTATTATATAAAGACAAATGGATTCTAGCGTCCGAACATCCGCACGCTTTACCAGTTTCTTGTTATGACGAAAAGTTTTTGTATTGTTTAAACACAACTAAGAAAACGATTGTGATCAACAATATGACATTTATTGACTGGGATGAAATATACGACGAAGTCAGGAAACGTATTATGCGTAACCATAGTATCCATAAAAATCATGATTATCATGATAAATTGGATGGCGGTTTTACAGGAGATTCTATGATTACAATGATTGATGGAACAATGAAAACTATAAAGGATATACAAATAGGAGACGCATTGATCAACAATAGTATAGTTAATGGACTTGTTGAAATTGAGTGTCCTGAACTACAATTTACGTACTATTTAGGAAAAAACAGAAAAATCGATGGCGGACCAAACCTAAAATTCAAAGACTCAACAGATGTCTTGATAAAAAAACAAACCAAACGGAGCGAAAGGCTGTATCATTTGTTGACAAGTAACGGGACTTTTGAGTGTAATAATACCATACTATATGATTACAATGCTTGTATCGATCATTCATAAATAAAATATATTAATGTATATATAAATGGATATCTCTATTGGTGGTTACAAACTTAGTTTAAGCACTTTGTTATTAATTGTATTGGTTATGTTCATTTTAACTGGACACACTATTTGTGGATGCTGCGATGTTCAAGGATTTGACGGGTTCAAGGAGGGGTTTGTTGAAGGTAACACCAAGCCGAGAAACGCGAAGGGGGCTCAGGGCACAGGTAAGCCTGGGAATGGGCACAGGTAAGGGGCCTGGGAATGGGCACAAGTAAGCAACCAAATAAATAATACATTGACTACACAATAAATATATTCGTACCCAAATACGAATATATTCTTCTTCTAATATATGACGAAAGTGAAAAGGAACTTGAGGAAAAGCACGAGACGTACTACCAAACAAAGGCAAAAATCTAAACGTTCTAGAAAATCTAGAAAGTTAAGGAGGCAAACGCGAAGTAGAAGATCGAAGATGCGTGGTGGAATGGATATAAAAACAATCGGGGGTTTCATAGCTGCGTTGTTCGCTGTTGTAAAAACTGATACAGGTTTTATTGATAAAAATGGAGACACTAACATTGAGTTTGGACCTGAAAAACAATTTGATGTCGTAAATGAATACGCAGGTGTTTTAGAGGAAAAGATTAATGATCCTAGTTTCAAGGATTCAGAATTAAAAGGTTTTAATCTTCCTGAAGTTTTGCATTATATTGAAGAGAAAAAACAAGAACATGGTTTAGATTCTAAAGTATTAGATGTTGAGATCCCCAATGAATATATTGTTGAACCCAAAGAAAGCGCTCCTGATGCTAAACCAGACGATAAATATTTTGACGCTAATGAATTCTAGTTTATAACTAATGCACGATGCGAAGGAATCGAATTACACGCATAATTGTAAAAGAAATATGCAGTAGGGCTGATGAGTGCCGGTTTCAGCGTATCAACTATATAATAGTTGTGTGATATATTTTCAATTGCAAGATACTTGAAGTTAAACTTGTTTGCAATTTCCCAAAAACACATTTTGAATCCCTTGACAAATACATCATCTGTTTCACAATGATTTACCGATCCAATACAAGTCAACACCTCTTTATTTGCCTCGATCGTAACACATGTTTTCCTAAAAAAATACGCCGCAACAATTTCGTTGCCTGTTAATAAAACAGATACAAATATATTATTTGTATCTAGAAGCGTAACAATATTAGATGATTCCGCCATAACAACCAAATCAAAGTCTTTATCCACATGCTGGTTTAAAAAGCTATGCAATTTGTGATAGCTTTTTTTGTTTATGCTCTCAATTTTGAACCTTGAATGAAGCTGTATTTTTCGCAAACGATCGAGTGAATACCCGTACGTGCTGAATATACACAACGGAACAATTCCGGTTAGTTGGTCTTCTCTCTTGAACAACGAAACAGGTATTTTGTTGTTTGTCATATGTAACAGATTGTAGTTATGTGTTTGAATCAATTGTGGAGCGATCCCCTGGTTCCTGTTTAAAACATCGACACACAAGTAGTCAACGTAATTAACATCAAACGTCAGACTTTTTACTCTTACATGGGATGGTCGCGTTGTCATTATTCCAATGATTGAATTGTCGTCAATTGTGTTGCCAGTTTTCATATCTAACATTAATTGTTGCTTGGTATAAAACGAAAACATTGGCTCTGAGTTATGTCCAGTGAAATAAGGGACTATGTTATCCTTCTTTGGACAAAATATATTGTCTCCGTTTCTATGATAATTTGACTGAATGAAATTCACCATATTGGTGATTTGAATATCTGATAAAGAGGTATAGGTTTTTATGTTTGCCATGTTCGTATATTTGTTTTCCTTTGGTAGACCTTTTGAAATTATGGTAGGTGACATGAATAAAAACCAAAAATCATATACGTGAAATACAGGCTGTATAATCCAAAAGCCATATTTGTTTTTTATATATCCTACAATGATTGCAAGAATTACAAATAAAATACCAAATATATATGCCATGGTATAAAAATCAATGTTGAAATCCATGTTTAATATTACCATACCTTGAAATATATTTTTACTATTATATGTAAAAATATAACTTATTATTCTCTCGCGAAGATATACAAATATTGATATTCGTAGGCACAATGAACGAGATTTATCTTGTCGCGTAAAACAAATCCAGCATCCTTCGCCTCGTTCACGATTACTTCTAAATCGTCCATATGTAAAACCTGCTCTTGTTTGCGTACTTTACCATTATTAAATTTAAATTTCTCTTCGAATATTGCTTTGTCGTTCTTCTTCAAATTAAAATTAGAAGTATAGACAAACTCGTTGAATGTAATCTTGGTACTTGTAATTCTCTCCTTTGCATATTTTTGAGCAGATACAATTTTAAGTGGGTTTCCTGGCGGAAGAATCGGGTCAAACTTCTCTGGATTCACCAAATGAACAATCAAAAACCCACCTGGTTTGAGCCACTCCATACAATTATTGAAAAACTGGTGTCTGTCATGTAAATAGTAAACAGAGAAATACATGCAAGTTATATGTGTGAAGGAACCATTGTTAAACACATCGGTGTTCAAGACATCACCATTAACAAACTTACAATCAGGGAAATTGCTCTGCGCCCTTTTGACCATCGCCGCTGATTTATCAATACCCGTCACCTTAAGACTCTTGTCGGCCAATAATTTCACATGATGACCCGTCCCGCTTCCTACATCAAGAAATACGCTGTCGCTACCAACGTTGGTCTTATCAACAATCTTGGTAATCTCATAATCATTCTTCAAGTCATTGTAAACTAAAAGATCATAGATTTCTGAATAAAAGTCATCATATATATCATCACCCTTTTTCATTACGTATTTTTCAAGCTGTTCGTAACCTTCACGTTTAGGCATCTTGAATATCAATATCAAAACGAGTAATAGTGACAAGAAAACTAATATTTTTCCATAATTTGATAATTTATTGAAAGTCTTTATAATATTCATTTTGCTCTATATGTAATATAGTTATTTTTTTTGTGTATATTTTATCTATATGTCGTCGGATATAGAAATAAATGACATACGCGGTCAACCAGCATTTAAATCAATATCATTTTCAAAATTCAAACGTTCCGATGTAAGAAAAGAACTACTAAATAGCCTGATACATGCCAAAATAGAATCGGCTTGTTATTGGAGTGCGGAACTCGTTTGCGCAGGTCATTATAGCGATATATGGGAGATTGTCATATTATTCTACTCTAAATATGTTCATATTGGTAACCCCAAGATAGCAATCTACCTAGAACTTCGTGTCAATCAATTCAAGGATATTATATCAAACGGATACGCAGGCGAAGAGATTAAATTACGAAACAACCCAAAAATCCGTCGTTTGTTCTGTGAGATAATGTGTGTTTTATGTGATGCAAAACGCAAACATAGTTTTGACACTATTAAAATAAATAAACTTGATTTTAATTTGACAAACATGTCTTCAAGGTTCAAAGCGCCAAATGTAACATATATAGATGGTATTTTCAGAGAAGACGATCCAAAAGAACTCTTTGTTGCTATAAATGAACTTGCATTTTGCGTATCTAATGAAGGAAAGAATATAATAAACGCATGTTATTGGATTGAGTGGATTATTGAATATGATACAATTTGTAAACAGAAGAAGCAAAAGTGTTTTTGCGAGAAACGCACATATATTCAGGTAGAAACAAAATTACAAGGGGATATAATCTGGTTAGTCTGGGATGTTTTCAAAAAGGAATCTGAATTGCGTAATAACCCATTTGTTGTAAAGGTTATCAAATCGCTATTGACATTATTCACGTTGAAATACACAATAGGATGCAATCGCAAAAGAAAATATTTGATGTATTTCATAGTTTCATTGTTGTGTGAACCGATTTCAAATGACGAAGAGATCATCCGCGAAAAGCAAAAGGATATAATTGCAAATATAATTTCAAAAATTGATATGGTATATAAACAAATTAAGAAAAATGAAGAATCACCTGGCACCGATTACATGTTCAAAGATTTATCTAGTAATTTAGATAAGACGATTGAAAAGCTAGAGAAGATGAACACATTTGGATCTACATTTGTTCCTAGGATAAATAACTAAGATTTATCAGATAGTGATATATTATAATACTTTGTTATTATATGTCAGACTACAAAATAAAATCAAAAACAAAATTAAAGTCAAGGAGAAATACCAAAGTAAAAAAACCACATGATATTGGAATTTCTTCGTATAATACTACTAGACGACGAAAACCAGTTTTCAAATCGAATATAGATATAAAAGATGATTTTTACTCCCATATAAACGACGATTGGATCAAACATTATAAGCTTGGCGATGAACAACAATATATAACTCAAATAGATGATTTTTTTATAGTCCAAGACAAAGTGTATCATGAATTATTAGATATGGCAAAATCATATATAAACACACATGATACTAAGCTATCAAAATGTATAAGCAAATTTTATAAATCTGTGCGTGATTTAAACACTAATAAACAATCTCATAAGCACGCCAATTCGGTTCTAGAAAATATAAATTCACTTAGAGAAGACAAGTCAAATGTATGGATTTTGCTTGCAATGGTAAACTCAAATGAAATTGTATCTACTGGATCGCCATTAGTATGGTCTATATATGCAGATGATAAAGATCCAGGTATAAATAGGTGCTATATTGATTATCCGATATTAACACTAATAGACGATGATTTATACAACGATGATTACAACGAAATGAGCAAGTCTGAGGCCGAAAACAAACGTCTTTATAAATCTCATTATATGAAATACCTTAAGGAATTATTTGCAAATTCATTCGGTGCAGATCATAAATTCAACGTTGAAGACGTTTTTAAAATAGAGAAAAAACTAGTTGATGCAAAGAATTATAATAAAATCAAGAATGAAGATATTGATGGGTATAATGTTGTACATTCTAGTGAATCGCTAGAAAAATATGGGTTTGATTGGGTAAGTTTTACCAAAGCGCTCGGTTATAAGCATACTCCAGAGTTTTTTATAACTGAAAGTTTAAATTATCTGCAACGCATATCTAATCTACTTGTAAAAGAATGGGACACTGATGAATGGAAAACATACTGGATTTATCTGTTTATTAAACAACAGCAGAAATTCAACATTGATGGTCATATCATCAACTATAACTTTAATGGAAAATTCGTAGCAGGACAAGATTATGAAATAGGCAGAGAATTATTTCCTGTATATAGTCTTAGTTATGCATTTAATGCCTTTCTAACACGAGAGTATGAGGGCATAGCTAAAAACGATGAAACACTAAAAAACTATGAGTATATCGAGAGAACAACCAAGGATTTGTTGGTTATTCTGAAACGTATTTTACAAGAAAATACTTGGCTTCATTCTGAAACAAAAAAATACGCATTACAAAAATTAGATGCCATAAAATTAGAAGTTGGGGTACCTACAAATCTAGAAGAGGATCCGATGCTTGATTATTCTGATGATGATATATGGTCAAATCTATTACAATTGACAGAATGGAAACACAAAAATAAACTGACTTTGGAAGGGAAATCGGTCGGAGATGTTCCTGAAATAGATTGGACGCTGACACCTCCAAAATTAATTGGAACACAGGCGTATGTTGTAAACGCTTATTACACTGAAACAAAAAATAAAATTACCATTCCACTAGGTTATATACAAAAACCATTTATAGATTTAGACCGAGGTATGGAATATAATCTGGCATATATGGGGTTTACAATTGCACACGAAATATCACATGCATTAGATGATCTAGGCAGCAAATATGATGAGAATGGTAAATTAAAAGATTGGTGGACATACAACGATCGAACCAAATTTAATTCTTTGCAGAACGACATTATTAACCAGTATGAGGCATTTGCAATGTATGATGGTATAGAGTTTGATGCGACACCTAGTATTGGTGAAGATATTGCCGATATCGTTGGTCTAAGAATTTGTGTCGCGTACCTTTTAGAGTATCACGCTAACAAATCGTCACCACAATCCATACAAAATAGTTCATTTGAAACGTTTTTTAGCTTTTATGCGATCCAACAGCGTCAGATAATAAAGAAACATGCTCTGGATATACAATTGAAAACCAACCCGCATCCTTTGGATAAGTATCGTACAAATGTTCCATTGTCGCGTATTCCTTTATTTAGGAAGATTTACGATATTCAGAAAAAAGATAAGATGTACTGGCATTCTTTGAATTGTATTTGGTAAATATCCACTAGTTGTATTTTTTATATTAATTATATATATAAATGCCGTCTTCACTTAGTCCAGCTACTATTGGTGGTCGCACTAGACGTCGTCGTGGTGGAAACCCTCCGGATTTGCTTGCGTTGCAAGGTGGACGCAGAAGGCGTCGCGGGGGAGCTGATGGATTACCAACACCTCAAGTGGTCGGAGGACGCAAGCGTCGCCAAACTCGTAACAAGAAGCAGGGTGGGAAGTCAAAGAAGTCTAAGAAGTCTAGACGCCAGAGACAATAAACATTTCAATCAAACATATAATTTGATTTAGTCGAATCATGTATTATTTGCAATTAATACATAATTGTTTTTTAGCCACATTAATATAATGGGAAACATAACTTTATCTAGTGTAAATAAACCACACATATCCGAGCTTTCTGATTACATTGATAAGTTGGCATCCGAGTATATTCTGAACATGGACATAAAAAATTTAAGTCGAATGTCTAACAAACAATATTGCGACAAATTGGTTGTTTTGACAGGCGATATTTTATCTAACAAATTTGATCATGCCGAAATAACAATGTTGAAAAAACGCACCGACGGGACATATGATAAGGAAACGACAAAGGAAAAGGTATTTTTCCTTGATAGCGAGAAACTAAATGATCTTGATAAGACCAGTATGTGTCGCGATATTGCAAAGTTCTATGTAAAAATCGCCCACTTATATGCAGCAATTATTAGTACAATTAACCCAGTATATGAGTACGAAGAGGGCGGACAATTGAAAACGGCAACCTTGATGGACAAAAACGAAATCCCTAAAAATGCAATTATTACCAAATATGATTTGAATATATGCAACCGAAGGATTAAAGCGTTGCAGAGTTACAAGGTTGGTGTTCAAAAGGATGTCAGTATACAACCAGCCGTGTGTGATATGGATAGAGAGACGCTAGACAAAGAACCAGGCATTCCTGAGTTGAAGATGTTGTATTATGACAATAACTACAACTTTGAGACAGGAGAGTTTGGTGAAATGAGCGAAGAAACTGCTGCTAGATTCAAAGAAGATCTGAAGCGTTTCTACACGACCTTCACAGGTGAAACTGAAATTCCTGAAGGAATAAATGATTTCTCTAGTGTCAAGCTGAGATATTACCGAGACTGCTGTGCAAATGAAATACACATCAAAGAGGATGACGATCTGTTTGTTTTATATGCAAAACATTTGAATCAGATGATAAGTATTTCCAAAGTGAATCAAAACAAGTTGATACAAATATTAGATTCGCTTCTTGTTTCGGAAAATGGAGTTATGCGAGTGAATTCTGGCATTAGTGAGACAGAAATACAAGAACTGATACAGAACGCGAGAGCACTCATAATAGATTTATACATAAATTGCGAAGAGGATTATGTAAAGGGTATGAAAATATATGAGTCGATTGTGGAACACAATATTTTACATACAACGGAACGACAAATAGAAATGCTCAAAAATCAGGCAACCCAGCTTATTAAATCTACCCAAGAAGCATTTTTTTAATCCTTTTGTATTTTTTAATTTTTATCTGATATCCAATTTACATATGAAGTATCATTTTTTAGATTCCAATTTTGTAAATTTAAAAAATGAATTAAAAATCTAGTAAACTACTATTGAGTATCTGATGAACAATTTAGCAAAAAGTAAGAAGAGATCTCAATCTATCGACAAAACCCATCTCTGGAATACATTTGATGACGAGATCAATGGAGGCAAGCCTGTCCCCTTAGAATGTATGTATCGAGAGTGTGGTAATCGAGAATGTTGTGATCAATGTTCGTCTATGTTGGCCTTTTCTGACGAAGGATTTCTCACATGTGTAAATAACAAATGCGGTATAATATACAAGGATATTGTAGATCAGAGTGCAGAGTGGCGATACTATGGTGCTGACGATAATCAGTCATCTGATCCCACTAGGTGTGGTATGCCGATAAATCCGTTGCTAGAGGAGTCATCATATGGTTGCAAGGTAATGATGGGCGGTTCCATGACGTACGAGATGCGAAAAATTCGAAGATACACTGAGTGGCAGTCTATGCCATACAAGGAGAAGTCACAATATGATGAATTTCAGGTGATCACTACCATGGCACAACATGCAGGCATTCCAAAGATGATAATCGATGACGCTATGATTTATCACAAGAAAATATCTGAATATGATTTGTCTTATCGTGGAGACAATCGTGATGGCATCATTGCAGCATCAATTTACATTTCATGCCGAAAGAATAACTTTCCAAGAACGGCTCGCGAGATTGCAACGATGTTCCATTTGGATGATACGTCTGCCACAAAAGGGTGTAAAAACGCCCTTGCGATCATCAATAACATCGAGAGGGATATGACGAATACAGACAAGACTATCTTTGCTATAACAAAACCAGAAGCGTTTATCAGCAGGTTTTGTAGTAAGCTGAATATGAACAATGAGCTGACAAAATTGTGTGAGTTCATTTCGATAAAGGTGGAAAAGTTAAAGATGATGACGGACAATACACCACACTCAATCGCGGCAGGAATTGTGTATTTTATATCACAAATATGCAAATTGAACATTACAAAACATGACATCAAAAATGTTAGTGAAATAAGTGAAGTCACAATAAATAAATGTTTCAAGAAACTCGAGAAGAAGAGAGATGAGTTAATACCAAAAATAATACTACAAAAATACATATGATAAATTCAATACTTAAACAAATGCAAAAATTGTTCCTATGCTTATAAAAATGTGAAATATAAAATGACACAGAATATGATTTTTTGAACACCATTTTTTACGCGAGAAGACATTACTCAAATATATAAAGAAGAGAGAAGCAATTAATACAAGAGTATATATTCCTCGTATCATATGTGTCGTTTTTTTTACAAACCAAATGTATAAAGAGAATAACACCAATGATATCCTCGCAAAAATGGCATCATAATAATGAACAGATGATCCTTTTATAGGTTCTGACCAGAATAATATTGATAGTGTTACGTTGACAACTAGTAAACTGGTTAGCAATAGTTCGAAAGAATTTAGTTTATTTGGGATAAAATTTATAAATACTAGGCTGGTTAATAAAAATAAACTTGAGATTACTAATATGAAATGATCCATAATATATTATAATTAGATATTATATTATGACGATACCAAAAATAGTATTCATTGTTCCTTATAGGGACAGAGAACAACAAAAATTTTTTTTTAATAAACATATGAGTTATATACTTGAAAATCACGACCCGAGTGAATATGAAATATACTTCTCTCATCAATGTGATAATCGAACGTTTAATCGAGGAGCAATGAAGAACATTGGGTTTTTAGCAATGAAGCATAAGTACCCTAACGATTATAAGAAGATAACCTTTGTATTCAATGACGTAGACACAATCCCATATAAAAAGCTATTTGATTACGAGACAACTGAAGGTACAATTAAACATTTTTATGGATTTAAGTTTGCTCTCGGTGGTATTGTTTCTATTACAGGAAGTGATTTTGAGAAGATGAATGGTTTTCCATGTTATTGGGGATGGGGTCATGAAGACAATTCATTATTACAAAGAAGCAGACGATCACAACTTAGAATCGATAGGGATATTTTTTATGAATTAGGAGATCCTAATATATTGCATTTATTTGATGGTATGGATAGAATTGTTACAGGTCTTGAATCAAAACGATTTGTAAATGACAATGGTTATGACGGGATAAAAACAATCAGAAATTTACATACAACAATATCGATAGATAGCGAGTTCAAACACACATACTTTATAAATGCTGAACAATTTGATACATTTATTCCATATAATGGTGACAATTATTATAAAGTAGATCTCAGAGATACACAACAAAAACAACTGAAACAAATAACAAACCAACGTAATATTCCTGTTGTTACAAAGTCACAAGAACAACCTCATAACCACTTCAAAAGTCGGTTTAGTTTATTCTAGTTTGATCCAAATATAAATAAACTCGCCATACTCGTTTTGTCGTTTGCTTTTCCTTAGAGGTATCTTTTTATCGCATTCACCCAATAATGGTATGCAAACAGCATCGTATATTTCACTATTTACATTCAAGCAATATATACCTCCTGGTTTCAAATGCTCGAATGTATTTTCAAACAACGGAGTATAGAAGAGCTTATTCATTTGGTCTTTGTTTTTATATTCCGCATTGTTTGGATATTTTTCAATGAAATAGTATGGTGGAGATGTCAATACAAAGTCGTATTTTAGAGTCGAGTAATCAAATGATACTGCATCTTGAAAATACATATTGATTTCAGTGGTCGATTTAGTTTTAAGAAATTTGGTCATTTCATCGTATCCATGTTTCAATCCTATATTTATATCGAGGCCTGTATATTTCGGAACATTTAATGCACATGCACCGACAAGTCGCCCACCCCAACCAGCACAAAAATCTAACACGTGTACAGGTTTATAAATTGCATACATCTCCATCGCCACTAGTGGACGAAAAATATTAATCGCACTTATACAAATATTATACACTTCTTTCAAGACAACCATATTGTTTTTCTGTTTGTTTTTGTTCTTTACATTATCATAATATGTCAACATATTCTGAATAAATTTCTTTTGTTTAAAGTCTTCTATTTTCTCGACAAACTCATAAAAATTCACATTGTATTTCCCTTTTGTTTTAAGACGTTCTTCGAATGTGAAGTAATCTACCACATCGTTCCCAGTGCGACATCTTGAGCTTATTTTGTCATCTGGATTTGTTAACATTTCATTTCCTAACGTTATCAGTTCATTCATATCGGAATCTATACATATATTGGGTTTGATTTGGTTACAGAGTGAAGAATATTGAGAGTTTTTAGAATAATCATGCTCCATTTATAAACGAGAGAAAGGAGTATTTATAAAAAAACGATTACAAAATTATCAAACACACTTAAACAATATTGTGTTATGTATAATATATGAGTGCAATTGTTGGTAAAGAATCTATACCGAGAATTATCCATCAAATTTGGATAGGACCTAAACCCGCACCCACTAAATTTATGGAGACATGGAAAGCAAAAAATCCAGACTTTGAATATATACGCTGGAGTGAGAAAGAACTAAAAAAAAGAGCTTTTGTTAGCAGCTGTCAAAACAGAATCGACGAAATGGAAGAGTTATGTGGTAAGGCTGATATTATTCGATGGGAGCTCTTGTATAAGTATGGTGGATATTTCTTTGATGCAGATTCAATATGTATTGAACCTATTGATGAAGTTCTGACGAAGACCAAATGTTTTGCAGGGTGGGAACAAGAAGAGGTTCGTAAAGGTTTGATAGCAGTCGGAACAATGGCATTTCCTCCAAAACACCCACTTGTAAAGGCAGCAATTGAATGGATTCAAACTAATTGTGTTAGTGTAGAAAAGACTGGTTATCGTGCTTGGATAACAACAGGTCCATGTTTACTAACAAATTTGTATAATACTGGAAAGTATAATGATCTTACTATATTTCCAAGTCATTATTTTCTACCCATTCATTGCACTGGAGTAAAATATGAAGGTCATTCAAAGATATATCAATATCAAGCGTGGGGATCAACAAAAGAGAGTTATGAAATACTTAATGAAACAACCCTACCAGAAGAATATACAGAACCAGCGACATGGGTTTCTGTTTTGATTCCAAGTTATAATACAAAACACGTATTCGTAGTAGAGTGTTTAGAATCGATAAAGCGACAAAAGGGTCATTTCGGCATTGAAATTGTCTGGATAAATGACGGATCTGATAAACTCAGTACAATGTTATTGAAAAGGGAGTTAGAACGTTTTCAAAAGACCACTAGATTTATCAAGATTGTTTATGAGGAAAATGACGGAAATAAGGGTCTAGGTATATCACTTAACAAAGGGGTTTTATTATGCAGTAATGATATCATATGTCGCATGGACGCAGATGATATTATGAGCGATGATAGATTGCAAACACAGATTAATTTCATGAAAAATAATAAAGAGTGTGTTTTATGTGGTTCACAGATACGCATGTTCAGGAGTATAAACAATACTAAACAAGTAGCTGGTATAACTAGTCATGAATATGTAATTGATGTTAATAAATATAAAACAACTAGACAACACTGGATAATGAATCATCCTACATTTTGTTTTCGTAAGAAGGAAATAATTGATGTAGGTAATTATGACAATTCAATTCATTCTATGTGTGAAGATTTTAACTTGATATTGAGAGTGTTGAAAAAATACAAACGTATATATAACCTTCAACAGGTTTTATTAGATTATAGATTACATGAAGATCAGTTGACATATAATGGTGGTAAATTAGGATCGGTATATTGGACAGAAATTAGAAATAAAATGATTGATGAAATATTGTAATAATAAATTTGGTTTACTATATAAAATAATATTATATATTATAAATGAAATTATTACTAATTAATGATTGGCTTCATAGAAAAAATATAGGCGCACTTCAAAAATACCCTAATGTAGAAATTACAAGATGTAATAGTTTAGAACAAGTTAATAATTTATTATATTATGATGTTGTTTATAGTCCTTGTAATCCGATAGATATAAAAAAGTATCCGAATACAAAATTTATTTTTGGGCCGCACTTTAGTGTTTTTCCAGATAACAAAATGTTACATATAAAGGGGGGAAATTCTGTATATAATCAACTATCTTCCTGGGCGGTTGAGTCATGGACGCGCGATAAAATCACAGATGGTTTAACACTTGTTGAATTACCATTTGGTGTAGACACCCAAGTATTTAATTGTATTAAACCTATAAAAGAGAGAAATAACGTGATATTATATTATAAAGATAGACATCCATTAGAGTTAGAATTTATAAAACAATATTTACTTTCTGCAGGTGTTTTATTCAGGATATTTTCTTATAATCAAAGTTATAACGAAACAGATTATATTAATTATTTACAAAATACAAAATATTGTATATGGCTTGGACGTCATGAAAGTCAGGGTTTTGCGCTTGAAGAGGCGCTTTCTTGCGATGTTCCATTGTTAGTATGGAATGTTAAATCGATGAACCAAGAATATGGACAAAATTATGATGATATTCCAGCAACAACTATTCCTTATTGGGATGAAAGATGTGGTGAATTTTTTTATAAAGACCATGAGTTTGAGAAAACATTTAATTTGTTCTTATCTAAACTTGAAACATATAAACCGAGAGAATTTATCACTGATAATTTATCTATTGATAAATGTGAAAAACGTTTAATAGACCTTGTCACGAATAAATTTATATTGTAATTATATAATGTTTACAAATAATATAAACATTATAAAGATTATATAACAATGCAAATAACATTTTCATCTTGTTTTTATATAATAAAATCCAAGTTTGATGCAAACCAGTATCTACAATGGTTATCTAATTTAGTATACATAGCAAATAATTTTAATATTGTGATTTATACTGATGAATATACATGCAAATTTATTGATACAAAGAATAAACCAAACATTAAGGTAGTTATTCGACCACTAGATCAATTTTACATGTACAAATACAAAGATCAATGGATATCAAATCATAAAAAAAATCATCTATTGAATAATCGTATTGAATGGAGTGTCAATATGCTGTGGAGCGAAAAAATATGGTTTGTTAACGAGACCATACAAAAGAACTACTTTGACACAGAATTTCATGGTTATTGTGATATTGGCTATTTTCGAAGTGGTGGAAGAGATACCTCTATAAATCAGCTTATACAATGGCCTAGTGATAATAAAATTATAGCATTAGACAAGAATAAAATCCATTATGCACGCGTAAACAACGATATGAATTTCATTAATTATTTATTTAAATTGATAAATACAAAAAATACTATTGGTTTACCAATAAATAAAATTCCAGATGATCAAGTCTCGATAGCAGGGGGTTTTTTTTTGATTCATAGAGAAAAAATAAATTGGTGGTGTGAAATTTATGAAACTAAGCTAAGTTTATATTTTGATAATGATTATCTTGTTAAAGACGATCAAATTATAATTATCGATTGTGTTTTTAGTAATATGAAACATTTCAAGCTTCATGAAGAATCTAGCTGGTATGATAGTTGGTTCATGTTTCAACGATTGTTAATTTAGTTTTCACTTAAATATATACGTTTTTTATAATATAAAAATTAAATAAATTATATTATAATGATAAGTATTTTAATGCCAATTTACAATGGGATAGAATTTATTGATGAATCTGTTAGTTCTATCTTAAATCAGACCTTCACTGATTGGGAGCTTATATTAGGAATAAATGGGCTACCTGAAAATTCAGATGTATTTAAAAAGGCTGTTGAATATAAAAGCGAAAAGATAATGGTATTGGATTTATTTACTATCAAAGGAAAATCAAATGCATTGAATGAAATGATAAACCATTGTAAATATGATCGTGTAGCACTTTTAGATGTTGATGATATTTGGCATGCTAAAAAACTAGAGAAACAGGTTCCGTTCATAGAAAAGTACGATGTAGTCGGTAGCAGATGTATTTATTTTGGTGATATTAATGGTGTTGTTCCGTATATTCCCGTAGGAGACGTAAGCACTTTTAATTTTCACAATGTGAACCCTATCATTAATTCTAGTTGCATAATACGAAAGGAATTGTGTTTTTGGAATCACGAATGGAATGGTGTAGAAGATTATGATTTGTGGTTAAAATTGCGTAAGCAAAATAAATTATTTTACAATTGTTCAGAAGTTCTAGTCAAGCATCGAATTCATAAAACATCTGCGTTTAATGCACAAGGAAATAATAACCTGGTTGATGATTTAAAGAAAAAATATCTGGAATAAACATTGTTTACAATAATATTAAGTTAAAAATTAAAACTTATAATTTTGTTTTATCAGCATCTTCATACCCATCGTCTCTTCAAAACCAAATTGTTTATAATAAGAGGTTATATCAGGCGTACATATCAAGTCAATTCTGTAGCAACCTTTATCTGTAGCATACTTTACAAGATAATTAATAATAATAGAACCATAGCCCTTGTTTCGATGTTTATCATCTACAAAAATATTCTCTATGTGCCCCAGATAACAAATATTGTTTGTCAACTTCTTCTCTATAATCAATGTGCCAGTTGCAATGAGATTTCCTTCTAGTTCGATAACAATAATTATATGAAAATCTGATAGACTTTGTAGGAAAATTATATAATCGTCATATGATATTTTTGTACCAATTAAAAATATATATTTTTCATAATCATCGTTAGATAACTTCCGTATATTCATTTATATTTATATAATAAAATTCTTTAATATAAAAATAATATGATTGTTTACTAGTTTGTCATTTACACAATCAGCATGACCTTCCTCCCTAATAACAGCCAACGAAGTGTGCGTTTTGAATGAGCAAAGGTGTAAATAACCTAATTCTGGTAAAATAATAATAGAATAATAAAAAATAATATAAATACAAAATTAAAGTTAAACAAATGTCATCATCCTATACGAATAATTTAAACTATGGTGATATATTTGCAACATTGTGTTATACAACCAATCCGAGGTCAATTGTTGAAATTGGTATTTTGAATGGATTTTCCCTGAAGAGTATGGTTGAAAATGTTTCTAGTGATTGTCTCATTACTGCATATGACATTTTTGAAGAGTTTAATGGTAACTCGGCAAAAAAATTAGAAATCACAGAGATGTTCAGTTCTTATAAAAATATAACAATCAATTATGGTGATTTCTACAAGGTTCATGAAAGTTTAACACCGAATAGTGTAGATATTATACATATTGACATCGCCAATGATGGGGATGTATATAATTTTGCACTTATTCATTATATGGATAAATTAAAGGAGAATGGTATCCTTGTGTTAGAGGGTGGTTCTTTTGAACGTGACCAAGTCTATTGGATGCTAAAGTATAATAAGCGTAGTATACAAGGTTTTGTTAATCAAGTATCAGACAAATACAAGATAAAGACAATAGGAACAATGCCATCGTTGACATTTATAACTCGCAAATAGTGATATTAGGATTTAAACTACTTAAATGGCTTTATTATATTTCTTTTATATGATACCATTGTTTAAAGTTTTTATGAGTCCTGATGTGTCTGAACCTCTAACAAATACAATAACTTCAGGTAACATTACACAAGGTGTAAGGGTAGAAGAGTTCGAACAAAAATTAACAGCTTTTATTGGAAATCCGTATATACTTACATTAAATTCTGCAACGGCTGGTCTTACATTAGCTCTAAGACTTCTTATTGAAAAGGACGAGGAAACAAACTGGCCTGGTTTTGACAAGGAAAATGATATTGTCTTAACACCTGCATTAACATGTTTTGCTACAACTGCTGCAATTTTAGCGAATGATGTAAAAATCAGATGGCTTGATGTTGATTTAAATACAGCAAATATTGATTTATCTGATTTGAAAAATAAATTAAATGAACGGACCAAGGTTATTTATCTTGTACACTGGGGCGGAACTCCCGTAGATTTAGACTCACTGAAAGAATTGCAGGAATATAGTTTACAAAAATATGGTTTTAAACCAATGATCGTAGAAGATTGTGCACATGCATTTGGTGCGGAATATAACAATAATAAAATAGGCAACAACGAAAACATTTGTGTCTTTAGTTTACAGGCAATAAAACACTTAACAACTGGAGATGGTGGATTGATAATGTTACCAAACAAAAAATTATACGATCGTTGTAAGCTATTGAGATGGTATGGTATTGATCGAGATAAGAGAAATTACAAGGGGAAGGATTTTCGTCTAGAGAATGACATCACTGAATACGGATATAAATTCCATATGAATGATATAAATGCAACTATTGGTATTCACAATTTACCACATATGATTAATGTTCTTGAAAAGAACCGATCAAATGCATTATTTTTAGATACGCATTTAAAAGATATACCTGGGATTACATTGATGAAAAATAATCCAAAATGTAAATCCGCTTATTGGTTATATACAATCCGCGTAACAAACAAATATAATTTCATGGAGAAAATGAAAGATGTTGGTATAATGACTAGTCAGGTTCATAATCGTAATGACATAAATAGTTGTGTTGCAAAGTATAAGGAGGTTTTACCAAATTTGGACATTTTGGAGAGAGAGTTAGTTTGCATACCAGTTGGTTGGTGGTTAACAAGTGAAGACCTAGAAAACATGATTAAGACAATACGTTCTATTTTTTAATATATTTACTATTCTATTGTTAAATATGTTATTGTATTCGATTTGTTATTACCACGGAAAGAATAAAAAATCAAACTTAAAGAAACATGTCGCATGTTTTTTAGACGTCGAACAGAAAGAAAAACAATTTCTTGTATGTGTAATGGTCGATTCGTTTGATATTGAAAGACAGAAACAGGTTGAAACTGAATTGTCGGAATTTATAGAAACAATTAGTGTAGATATAAATTATAAAATACTTTCATCGTTTAATTGGGGAGGAACCATAGCTGGTTTATGGGTCACATACAATTATTCAAAGACAATAGGAATTGATAGTTCTAGTATATTTATTGGTCATTTCGAAGAGGATTTTGGACCATATAATAAAGAATGGGTTAATGATTCTATGAAGTTATTAACACAAGATGTTACGTATGTGGGAGAAACTACTTCAGGAACAATAAAAAGTCGAGATGACGATCAAAGATTTTCTGGACTAATGCATCGCTATTCAAAGCGGCTGGGAGATCCAGAGGTATGGACAGATGGGGGTTATTATTTTTCGACGTTGGAAAAACTTATGTTAGTAGAGGAGAGAGTTGGGGTTTTTCATAAAGGAGACCAGCAAACTAAGTATATACATCTATTAGATGGTATTGATTATGGAGAGGTTGGTTTTCCTACTCTTTTGTATCACAATAATTTTAAATTTACATGTCTTCACAGAGAAAAATATTTTATTCATGAGTGGTGAAAAACTTATAGTAATATATTATTATTGTTTATAGTGGATTTAATATATAAAAATATAATAACATATATATATAAATGAGTTACAATATTGTTAATTTGTATCATAATAAATTATCAAAATATAAAGACAAACACGTAGGAGAAACGTGTTATATTTTTGGTTGTGGTCCAACTATCAACAAATTTAAGGAATTAGACGAAGGGGTCTATATCGGTGGTAATAGAATTTATTTAGATAAAAAAATAAAAGAGAAACTACAATATTATTTTTTTGGTCATAAATATGTATCTAATCAGATAAATGAAGACGATGGTTCAAATAATAGAGAGTGTATAGACAATTTAGGTTATAACATTGAGAAGTTTTGTTTTGTAACATTTAATGATAAATGGCACGATACGTATCGTTTTCAACATAAAGACATAATTGAATTAAAAAATATAAATGCAATACCATGTGATCTTACACCAGACTATATTCACACAGATATTTCTAAGCACCCATTCATAAATCATTCTATACCATTTCCAATGACTCAATTTGCATTATATGCAGGGTTTACAAAAATATACCTGGTAGGTTGTGATTGTTCAAATTTTGATGGTCCTACTCACCAAGAGTTTTTTTACAAGAATATTCGAACTGATGAAAATATAGACCCACATTTAATTGAATGGTGGGACAAAATAAAACTATTCAAAGATGAATTTTATCCAGATGCAAAATTAATCAACATCAACCCGATAGGATTACGAAATAAAATGGATGAAGATGTATATATATAATATTAAAGTAACTATGTATCGATTAAATTATATAAAATAATATAACACGTCTCAATTAACTTAAACACAATGTGTAATTATACATTAAATGACAATTAATCTATATTCAGGTACATTTTTTGATAATAAAACAATATTAATTACAGGAGGTACTGGTTCGCTTGGAAATGAACTTATCAGAAGATTAGTTTCTGAACACTCGCCTAAAAAAATTATTGTTTTTTCTAGAGATGAGTTTAAACAAAGTGAAATGAAAAAAAAACTATCCGGCGACAGATACAAATGTTTGCGTTTTTTTTTAGGTGATATTAGAGATAAAGATAGACTAATAGAAGCATTCAATAATGTAGATATAGTTTTTCATGCAGCAGCTTTAAAACAAGTCCCTGCGTTGGAGTATAATCCTTTAGAAGCGATCAAAACTAATATATATGGTGCAGAGAATGTTATAAGAGCGGCTATTATAAATAAAGTCAAAAATGTCGTTGCTATAAGTACCGACAAGGCAGTTTCACCAACTAATTTATACGGGGCAACTAAATTGTGTTTTGAGAAATTGTTTATTGCTGCAAATAATATGGTTGGTGATAATAATATAAAATTTTCTGTTGTTAGATACGGAAATGTATTCTGTAGCAGAGGTTCAGTTATCCCATTGTTTTTAGAACAATCAAAAAGTAACAAATTTACTGTTACAGATCCAACAATGACAAGGTTTAATCTAACACTTGAATCTGCTGTTAATTTTGTATTAAATTGTACTTCTAATATGGTTGGTTATGAAATTTTTGTACCAAAACTAAAAAGTTATAATATTTTACAATTATGTCAGGCAATTAATAATGAAGCAGAGATTCAAATTATCGGAAATCGCAATGGTGAAAAAATACACGAATGTATGGTTAATTCGGTAGAGATTAACAATTGCTATGAATGCGAGAATTATTATATTGTGTTAAATTCGGTTCCGACTAACATAATTACAGATAAATTTTATAATCTTAAAAAATCCATTATGGATAAGGAATATTTTAGCGGTGGAGATTTATTATCTATTGATGAAATAAAAGCATTATTAAAAACTATTTGAATATAAAGAGTAAAATGATGTAATAATATTAATGAGTCTTAATATTATTATACAAGCAAGAATGGGTTCGACACGACTCCCTGGAAAAATACTTAAATATGTTGAAGATAAGATTGTTTTGCAACATGTAATAGATAGATGTTCTAGGAGCAAATTTGTAAATAAAATAATTATTGCAACAACAATAAACAATAATGATGATGTAGTCTTTGAATATTGTAAAGAAAATAACATACATTGTTTTAGAGGGAGTGAACATAATGTCTTAGATAGATATTATAACACAGCAATTAACTACGATTGCGAGATAATTATTCGTATAACGTCAGATTGTCCTCTTATAGATGTAGATATACTTGACAATATGATAGAATATTTTTTAGAAAAAAAATTAAACTTTCTACAACCGCAGTACTCTAGAAACGGAGAATATGGAAGTACAGGTGGTTTTCCCGATGGAACTAACGCACAACTTTTTACATTTAAAGTGTTAGAAGATGCATATAAAAATGCTCACGAACCTTTTGACCTAGAGCATGTATGTCCTTATATGATACGTAAGTATTCTAAAGACGAATTTAAAATACCAAACTTAGAATGCTATCAGAATATTGATTTTCCGTCGCTACATCTCAGTCTAGATACTCAAAGTGATTATGATTTCATATGTAATATTTTTAATATTTTATACAACAAAAATAATCATTTTTCTATTTACGACGTGTTGAATATAATAAATATGTTAAAGTGATATAATACATAATGGCTACCTAACAAGATGTTTTTTCACTTAGATCATTATATGATACGTAAGTATTTTATTTATTTTTATTTAATATAAAAATAAATATTAAATCCATTCTAGAATATCTATTCCCTTATTATCAATATAATAATCAGCAAATGGTTTGTTAAAAATCAACTCATGATATTTTACACCCCATTCTGAAAGCTGAGTTTCAGTTAAATCTCTCCAATCGGTCTTGCTTGTATAACCTCTTGCAGTAAATAATATAATTTTATTTTTTTCAAAAAGTTTATTGATTTTATTGATTACTTTTTCAATAGGTTGAGCGTCTTCATATTTACAATTTTCACTGCATAAAGTACCATCAATATCTATACAAAAAATTTTTTTTTCAGAATTTATATCTTCTGAATTAAACACCCCATTATGAATATAACCAAATATATCTTTGGAATATCTCATCATTATTAGAGAATCTTTTATTACGTTTTCATAATTAATCTTTTTTCCATGTAAAATATCAATAATTATTTGTGGAGAATTTAATCCACCATTAATACCTAAGTTTCCTGCACCTCCAAATCTAGGGTTTATTTCTATCATTTTGACTTGTTTGCCATCAAAAAAACACTGCAAAGTATTATGCCCACACAATTTTAACTTTTCACCAAGTAGTTTAGTATATTTATTGATTACCTTAATGTTATTTATTTTACTTACACATGATTCTCCATTTATAACACTTATTCTCTGACGAGGAACACAATTTATAAAATTTCCCTCAAAGTCACCTAGATAATCTATAGTATATTCATCACATTCTATATATTCTTGAACTACATATTTATCGAAGTCTATTTCTTTTACTTCTATTAAGGTGTTAATTTTTTTTATATTTTGACTACTAGAACCATAAATTGGTTTTATAAATACAGGTAAACTAATATTTTCCTCTAAATTTTTATATGTTTTAGGAATAGGTATATTATTTGCAATACAGAAGTCATTAAAGTAATTTTTATTTTGGCATATTAAAATTGTCTCTTTGGAAGAAACTAATACTTTACAATTGATATTATTAAATAACAAATAATTTTCTGAAAAAAATAATAATTCTCTGTCGCTTGTTGGGATAATTAATTTTATTTGGTATTGTGAACATGCATTTAACATAAAATCTAAATAGGATTCGTCATTGAGTTTAGGAGTTATAAAATATTCATCGCCGAAATATAGCGCAGGTGAATTGATGTTACAATCTGTTACTATTAATTTTGCATTATAGTTGTTTAAATTAGTTTTGAAAGATTTAATTAATAATACTTTTTTAGAAACACTTGTTATTAAAATATTCATGTATTGTTATCATAGTAAGTTTACATTTAGATATTTTTTATGATAATATAATATATTATGTCTTTCAAAATTGGCAATTTTTTAATAGGTGGCAACAAAACTTTTATTATCGCTGAATTGTCAGCAAATCACAATCAAAATTATGATTCAGCAATAAAATTAATTGACGAAGCATCAAAGGCTGGTGCAGATGCTATTAAATTACAAACTTATACTCCAGATACAATTACTATAAATTGTAATAAGGCTGATTTTCAAATAAATGGTGGTACTCTCTGGGATGGTCAAACATTATATGACCTTTATAGTAAAGCATATACACCTTGGGAATGGCACGAAAGTTTGAAAGAACATGCTAATAAACTTGGATTAGAACTTTTCTCTAGTCCATTTGACATTACCGCAGTAAAGTTTTTAGAAGAATTAGATATGCCTGCTTATAAAATAGCTTCTTGTGAAATAACAGATCACATATTAATTAAAAGAATTGCACAAACAAAAAAACCCGTTATTATTTCTTCAGGTAACGCTTCACAAGTAGAATTACAAGAAGCAGTTGATTTGTTAAGAGCAAATGGAACAACAGATATATGCATGTTAAAATGCACAGCTGCTTATCCAGCAAAAAAAGAAGATGCTAATTTATTAACAATAAATGACATGATTAACAGATATAAAGTCGTAGGTGGACTTTCGGATCATACATTGGGGCATGAAGTACCTACTTTATCTGTTGCTATGGGCGCCAAGGTAATTGAAAAACATTTTACTTTGTCTAGAGACTCTGGAAGTCCCGACGATGCATTTTCATTAACCCCAAGTGAATTCAAGCAAATGGTTGATTCTGTAAGAGAAGCCGAATCTATAATTGGTAAACTTACATACGGAGGAGTTAAATCTGAAGAACATACAAAAAAACACAGACGATCTTTGTTTGTAGTAAAAGATATAAAAAAAGGAGATAAATTTACAGAAGATAATTTAAAATCAATACGACCAGGAAATGGAATACATACAAAATATTATTGGGATATTTTAGGGAAAGTTTGTAATCAAGATGTAGAATTTGGTACACCTATGAATTTCGAATTTATAGATGAAGTAAAGAAAATATATAATTTTAAGTCAAAAAATTTGATACAACATGAGTTAGGTTATTATGAAATTGAAAATAAACCAAACAAAACTGAGTTAGAAAATTATTATAAAGAAAAATATTATCAATCAAATTATGAAAAAGGACAATATCAGATAAATTATAATCAAGAAGAACTAGAATATATTAATAATTATTCTAAAAGAATTTATGATATTATAAAGGATAATTTAGAGGATAAAACATTTTTAGATATTGGTTGTGGTGAAGGTTATACACTCAACAATTTTAAAAATCTAGGATTTGACGTATTAGGACTAGATTTTAGTGATTTTGGAATAACCAATCATAACAATTCATTACTTAATAATTTTATGTCTGGTGATATTTTTAATAATATTGATATTTTAATTAATGATAATAAAAAGTTTGGTTTGATTAATTTACAAAATGTATTAGAACATGTAATTGAACCAATTCAATTGATGATGAATATAAAAAAATTATTAACAAAAAATGGAATATTAGTAATACGTGTGCCAAACGACTTCTCTAGATTACAAAACTATTTATTAGAACAAAAATACATAGATAGTAATTTTTGGGTAGCACCACCGGATCACTTATCTTATTTTAATTTAGATAATTTGAAGAATTTATGTAAATATTGTGATTATGAACTTTTTAATTGTATGTCTGATTATCCTATTGATTTTGATTTACTAGAAGAAAATACTAATTATATTAAACACAATGTTGGTAAAATGTCACATTTGAAAAGAATTAGAGTAGAAAATTTTATGTGTAATATATCTATAAGTAAAACAAATAGTTACTATAAAAAATTATGTGAGTTAGGGTGTGGTAGAGAAATAATTATTTTTACTAAACTTTTATGATCATCTTGTTTCGTATATTGTGTGTAATGAGTAAAATTATATTGAATATAATATTTTTTAATTGTATGACATATACTTACTCTAATATTGAACATGATCATATTTTCAAAATAAAAGACATGAGAAATCAACAAATGGAAGTATTACGACAAACTAAAGAGTTAACTGACAAAGATCAAGAAAACTGGTATAATAATATTATATTGCCTTCGTATAAAAGTAAATCAAAAACCTTGAATTTTGCTATTTTATTCGATAATGAATTGATTGGTTATGGAGGTTTGGTTAATATTGATTATATAAATAATAAAGCCGAAATATCTTTTTTAGTTCAAAAACAAAGAGCTCTTGATAAAAAATTATACGAAAAAGATTTTAATAATTTTTTAAGATTTGTTATAAAATATTCATATGAAAATCTACATTTAAATAGATTATGGACTGAAACCTATGAATTTAGAGGGTTTCATATTTCTATTTTAGAAAAAAACAAATTTAGGAGGGAAGGTCTATTAAAGCAATCTATATTAGTAGAAGGTAAATATTTAAACAGCATTATTCATGGAATAATATTAACTGATGTATCTACTAGTAAAGAAATCTTAAATATGGGAATAGTTGATTATAAAACTTATTTTAATAACAAAACTATTTTTATAACAGGAGGTGCTGGATTAATTGGAACTGATTTAATTTTAAAATTATCAGAATTAAATACTAAAAATATTATATGTGTTGATTTAAAATCAAAACCTAAACAATTTAACAATTTAAATATTGAATATTATGAACAAGATGCTAGTTTGTTAGATATAAATTTTATGAAAGAAAAAGATCCCGAAGTAATTTTTCACCTGGCAGCGACATTCGAAAGAACAACTGAAACATTAGATTTTTGGGAAGAAAATTATAAGCATAATGTTAAATTAAGTAATCACATTGGAACTATTTGTAAAAATTTGCCTAATTTAGATAGAGTAATATTTACTTCTAGTTATTTAATATACAATTCAGAATTATATACTTTTTCTGAACCTCAAATTAATCCTATTATAGTTAACGAGGAAACACCTATAAAACCTAGAAATATATGTGGTGCGTCTAAACTATTACATGAAATAGAATTAAATTTTTTTTCTCATTTTAATGACAAATTCAAGTTTACTTGTGTGACACCTAGAATTTTTAGGGTTTATGGACCAGGTGAATGTGGTAGATTAGGTGGAACAATTATTAATCGTTGGATAAATTCTTTGATTGAAGATGAATCAAAACCATTAAGTGTTTTTGCAAAAGAAGGAATTTTTGATTACATATATTCAGAAGATATTTGCTTTTCACTTATATTACTTGCTTCTTCTAAACATAATGGTGTAATCAATATTGGTAAAGGCGAAGGAAGAACAATAAACGATGTTTTAAATATCCTTAAACAATATTTTCCAAAATTAAATTACAAAGAAATTGAATGTGAAACTATGTATGAGGCTTGCCAAGCTGATATGGATAAATTTTTTGAAGTAACAGGTTGGTGTCCAACAACTAATTTAGAAGAAGGAATAAAAAAATGCGTTTCCGATATAAAAAAGAATTATTATAATGTAATGTAAAAAAGTACTGATATTGATAGAGGTATACCTGTTACTCTAGGTAGTTTTATTTAGAGTTTATATAGTCTAACCATTTACCATATGGGTTTTCAATTAGTTGGTTTAGTTTATTTTTCTCTTCTTCTAAATAAACTTCATTTATTTCGTATGCATCTATATATTCGATTTCCATGTTTTTTAAATGGTTGGATGTTATATTGAATAAATATTTTGCACGACCCATATGCCAAGAAGATGTAATAATCTTTATACACCCATTGTAATTTATTGATGATAAATAACTACAAATACTCAATGCTTCGTCGATAGTATCATTATTTTCAATAAATTCTTTTTCTATCAAACATTCTGGTTGGATGGTTAAAATATATTCTTTTATTATTTTACAATGTGCTTTTTTTGAAAACCTATAACCACCAGATATAATTATTTTTGGTTTTATATGTTTATATAATTTGTATGTATCATTAAAACAATTCAGTCTGCTTATTGTGGAAACTGACAAGTTATTGTTTTCATCGTTTGAACCACCGAGTATTATTATATACATTTAAATAATATAAACGTAACATTTATATTATTTGTATTTTTATATACTATATTATTTTTTATAATACAAAATCACTTTTTTTACTGCTCTGATAACATCATTAATATCTTCAATAGTCATTAATGGAAATATAGGCAGTGTAATTATTTCTTTATATATATTTTCTGCTACAGGGCACATACCAACAAAGGTATTAAATTTATTAATATAATATGGGTGAAGATGAATTGGCATATAATGTACGTTTACTCCTATACCTTCATGTTTTAATGCCTTGAAAACTTCATCTCTGTCACATGTTAAATTATCAAGTTTTAATTTGATTACATATATATGATATACACTTGTGTATTTTTCAGTTAGACCTGTAAATAGATCTGAATAAGATAAAAATTCTCTATCATATATAGAAGCAATTTTCTTGCGTTTTTCTATAAAGCTATCTAATTTAGTTAGTTGGTTTATTCCCATCGCACATAACAAATCAGGAATTCTGTAATTATAACCTATATCTGTCATTTCGTAATAATGAGTTATTGTACTTTCTCTTGATTTGAAATCTCTGGTAATTCCATGTTTGCCAAAATTTTTCATACGTTCGAACAATTCATCGTTATTTGTTAATACCATTCCTCCCTCACAAGTTGTAATATTTTTTACAGGATGAAAACTAAAAGTAGTTAGATCCGCAAATGCACCAATCTTTGTATTATTTTCTTCATCTATATAACCTCCCATAGAGTGTGCTGCATCTTCTATAAGGTATAGATTATATTTCTTACATATTTTTGATATTTCCTTAAAATTGCATGCTTGACCTGCAAAATCTACACAAATAATTGCTTTTGTATTTGTTGTTATTAGTTTTTCTATTTTTTGTGAGTCTATATTCATTGTATCACTTTCTATATCACAGAAAACTGGTATAGCATTACAATAAACAATAGCATTCGCAGAAGCAACAAAACTTAAACACGTTACGATAACTTCGTCTGTTGGTTTAAGATTTAAACACGCAACTGCCATATGAAGAGCGGCAGTTCCGCTATTCACAGCACATGCATGTTTACAATTACAATATTCCTTTACTTTGTCTTCAAATACATTTACTCTTGGTCCAGCAGTCAAATACTTGTTCTCTCGTAACACTTCGATAACTGCATTAATATCTGATTCATCTAATGTTTGAAAACCATATTGTAAAATATCTTTTCTTGTTGGTAGTCCTCCTTTTATTGCAAGTAACTCATTATTCATATTATATATTAATATTTATATATACTTTTCTTTAGATAATAAATTTTTATATTTTCTTGTATTTGGTTATAACAAAATGTTATTTTTTTTAAAATATTCTTCATATGCTTTAAAAAATTGATAACAACATAGTATTGGTTTGATATTATTTTCAGACCATAAAGTTAACGTTTCTTCAAATTTTTCAGGATTTCTCTTGGAATTAATAGATAAATCATCGTCGATATATATTGAAATTGAATCATTAGAATATGCATAATACGGAAAATATACATTTCTACTATAAGATATACTTTCAAACGTTTTTAGGAAACTAGACTAATTTATTCTTCCAACCATTTTTGATTATCAAGCGTCCACTCTACCACTTTCTTAAGTGAATCTTCAAAATTCATTGGTAGCTTAAATCCCATGTTGAATAACTTAGATCCGTCTAAACCATACCGAAGGTCATGTCCTGGTCGATTGCTGTGAAAATCAACCATCTCATATATTAATTCTTTCTTCATAAATTTTGCAATCATCTGAGCCATTTCTAAATTACTTACTTCTCTCTCGCCAGATATGTTGTATTTTTCTCCGTTTGTACCATTTTTTATTAAGAACAATACTGCAGATGCAATATTACGACTATGTATATAGAATCTTGTTCCTGATTCAATCTTATCCGGGTAGCTATGAATATATACCTTCTCGTTATTCATAATTTTTTTTATGCATAATGGAATAAACTTTTCGACATGTTGTCTCTCTCCGAACGCATTCATAACATTTACTATCATCAGAGGTATTTTATATGTATTTTCATAGGCAATACAAATTTGTTCCGCGGCAGATTTAGAAGCAGAATATGGGTTAGTTGGTTTGTGACGATCCCACTCCTTATATAGCGTATCACCCAATGCAGGACCAAATACTTCATCTGTACTAAAATAGAAAAAAACCTTTAGATGTTTCAGTGTTCTAGCATATTCTAACATATTCATTGTGCTATTTATGTTATTTTTCATAAAATGTTGGGGGTTTGATATACTATTATCAACATGAGTCTCGGCCGCCATATGAACAATGTAATTTACATCCAACCCTATCTCCTTAATTATTCCATCGGATAATGGATTAATTAAATCATTCGTAAATACCCTCACTCTATTGTTATTTAGTGTATCGGTGTCACGTAGACGCTCAAGCCCGTTTGATGCATAACTGAGTTTATCAATTATTACTATTTCCCAGTCTGTATTTTTAAATATATGTTCGACAAAGTGGTGACCAATAAATCCACAACCTCCAGTTATTAGTATTTTCATTATATTAATATAATAAGTAATAATTTAAATTTATAAACGTGTTCTTTAGTATGGGAGGAAAAATTTTACTATTGTTAAACATGTGTTTGAAGCCAACCAACATAAATTCATTACGTGATGAAACTATACGAAATAAACAATATATAGACGGCATTAATAGTGTTTTCAAGTACAAAGATATATTAAATAAATATGGTGTTGATATATGTCTATCAGATAATACAATAAATGATGTTTCCAGTATACCACATGAAATAATGACTATAATACCGAGTGACGTTAAAATTATTACTAAAAATGCAAATACATATGGGTCGATTAATAAAGGTTCAGGATTACTTGAAACATGGGGTTTTTGTATGGATATTATTAAACAATATGATTGGGTCATTCATTTTGAGACACGTCAGATTCTAGAAAACTTTGATTTCGTAATAAATTTCTTAGAGTCGAATAGAAACTTGTTTACTCTAGGTGATTCAGTACATTTTAACACAGGTTTATTTTGTATTGATTCGTCTCTTCTATTGAAATATATACGCGAAACACCTCCAATGAGTCTACGAGTAAGTATTGAAAACCATATTTTTGATTTTGTTAAGCGTAATGGAATATATTATGATACAGCTGATAAAATGGGGTTACTATGGCATGATACTGCGTTATCTACCTGGGTACATTGGTAAATTTTAATACTATAATACGTTGAAAATCTATTATTTATAAACATTAAAAATAGTTTATAAATAAAAAATAGTTTATTAGTTTTGTAAAGATACATAAAACAACCTATCAAAATCATTAGTGTTAATACCTTTTCTTGATATATAAACATTTCTTGCTTCATCTAAATCTTTACAAAAAATAATAGCAATACAATGATTGTAGTTTTTTTTAAATAAACCAAATGGATAATAACCTATTTGCGTGGTAGGCTTATCTAATTTATTCCAAAACTTAACTCCGAAATTATCATAAGTAAAATTTATATTATTTTTTATTTGATATAAATACACTATTATCGACAAAATTGTTTGGTCTTGACGATGGTTATTTCTTGAACTACCATGAGGCATAATTACGTCTTTTAATAATGAACTATTATACCATGTATCTAATATATCTTTCCCTTCTGTTGTTTCATAATTAATTCCTATCAGATTTGCTGAAATTGAAAATAACTTGGTGTGATGTTCTTCTTTTGTTAATCCAAAATAACTTACACATGAGGGATGGTTCAATTCTATAGACTCTATTGTATTAGCTTGGTTTGAATATGGCGAATAAAACCCTTTATTGTTCAATAAATTATAAATACTACTTATATTTTGTATATCAAATCGATTTGCACTATCCATCCATATCAATATAGACCCCTTGTTGGATTTATTATTTGCTTCATTATAGATTATAATCGGTTTGAATGCATAAGAGCAATACAACCCATTATACAAATTAAGATTAACGTGTTCAGGATATATATCATAATCAAATGTTTTTAATTCAAAACTATATAGTTTCTGTAGTTCTAAAACTAAATCTTTATTAGTATTATTTAACCCTAAATCATATACAATTAATGTAGTTAAATTTAAAGATAACCTGAAAAAGGAATGGATAAAGTCTAGTAGCGTTAATATATAATTATCATTTGCGGCTGTTATTATTTTCAAATTAAACATCTTTCTTATTATACGAATAAAACATATTTTAATATACAAGAATTTACATATTTTTATTTTAAAAAGCCAGTTTTTGTGAATTTATGTAGAGTGTGTTTCCTATTTTACAACATTCAATATTGAATACCAAACCTTTGGGTGAAATTATTATAAAATATCTTAATTAACGTTATCATAATAATTTTTATTATTAAATTTTATAAATTACAGGTTTTCTAACCTTCCATATATTTTTGTACTTATTTAATCCTTGTTTACTATTAAATAATTGTGTTAATCTAATTCTTTCATTTTTATTAATTAAACACTCACTATAATTGTGTTTTCTCGTTGATCCTTCGCATAATGGCGAATTAAAATCAATTGGCACATAACCACAAATGTAGTTTTTTTCTAAAAAGGCTCTAGCCATTAGATCGTGATCTGAATTATCTAGGAAATATTCATTTTCGTCTAAATAATTTAACTCTTTTAATTTTTCACGATCTATCAATAATGGACCTCTATTACATGTTTCAAGTACATAAAATGAATTTTTATCTACATTTAAAACATCAATTTTTCGTTCTATATCAGTTCCTAATTTACCAAAACCATTATGGTCATATAAATTATGAGCACATCTACCAGAAACTGCAATTACATTATTTAGTATATTGAATGGTTTTGTCAAGTGTATGTTATACCCTAATTGAGTCATTTCCATATCAGCCTGTATTTCTAGACAATAAATGCCAGTAGAATTTTTGAATCCAATATTATCACATTTTGTTTCAAATAAAGGTTTGTCTGTATTTTTAAAAATTATTAATCTATTAAAGTTAGATTTATTGTTTACATAGTTATCTAAAAATTTCAATAACGTATTTTCTGTATTATCTGTACAAAAATCTAAAATAACAATAATTTCAAAATTATCTAAGGTGTTTTCTATGACACTTTGTAAATTCCTAACGAATATATTTTCTTGGTTATAAACAGGAATAACAATAGAATAGATTATTTTATTATCATTGTAATTATAAGTTTTATACATTAACAACTATTTATATTAATACTAAATATAAATATTTGATGTTTGGACATAATAGGAAAGACAGAACTCCTAAATAATTATTATTTGTATATCTATCTTTTATTTTAATACAATACATTTCCATTGTGGCGGGCATAAATCGCTAGTATTGTTTTCAGCGGTCTCTCCAAACCATGTTGAAGGGTAACAAACAATCTTGTTTGGATTGTTATTAAAATGCGCACCCCACCAACTAAAAGAACTATTTGCAATTATATTATGCTGACAATTACTCATTGTCAACATCTGCCCCCAATCTGGTATATCATTTGACGCCTTTATAAAAACGATTGAATTATAATCAACTTTCAATTGATTCACAATAATATATACATCATCTATATCTTGATTTTCACAAAAATATAAAATTGTATATCTTGGTGTCGTACCATCATAGCTTTCAATAGATTCACTTAAAATATGAGAAATGCTTTTTGTGTAATATTCATATGGCAATATCGGATGAAAATGTTGGACTTTTTTATAGTCTCCGATCCGGAAATGCATACTGATTGTATTTTCTTGTACAGGATAATTGTTTTTAAGACCTTGAATACCTATCATCTTGCATATTGTCTCGTAATTCTCATCAAAATATTTATAGCTTTGAAAGTATCCAACAATACAATTATCTCCTTCTGTCGGAACATTTGGTTGTTTATAACGGAATGACTCCTCGCGTATAATATTCATAGGCTGCGGTAAAAAGGTTGTTAAAAATGGTTTCAAACGAACAAAAAGGTTTTTCCAATATGTGCTGCGGATAGTATCACCATTCGCACCGAGAGATTCGGAATACAAGAATGTGAATCTTTGTTTGGTCCGAATTGCATTGGAAATTGTTGCAAAAATCTGAAATAACTGATTGCCTAGGCCGCCCATTAAATGACATGTCAACATCGCGTTTATATTGTATCTTATTTATTATATTTATTATCTTTCAATTATTAATAAATATAATTCTAATCATTTCTATATTTTGGCTCAACCTTTCTCAAAGGTTGAAGATTAAAACTCCTCATTCAGGTCGAACAATTCAACCGACTTTGTCTTGTTCGCAAGAGCATACTCACTGACACGCTTCTCAAAGAAATTGGTCTTGCTATCCAAACTGATCATCTCCATCCATGCGAAGGGGTTGGCGACATTGTAGATCTTGTCGTATCCAAGTTGGAGCGAAAGTCTGTCAGCGACAAACTGAATGTACTGCGTCATAAGCTGCGAGTTCATGCCAATCAAACGGCATGGAAGAGCCTCACAAATAAATTCTGTTTCAATCTCGACCGCCTCGCTGATAAGGTCCCTAATCTCATTGTTAGACAACTTGGCATTCAACTTTGAATACAAAAGAATCGCAAATTCACAATGGAGAGCCTCGTCACGCGAAATAAGCTCATTGGAAAATGTGAGACCAGGCATAAGACCACGCTTCTTCATCCAGAAAATACTGCAAAAAGCCCCGCTGAAAAAGATACCCTCGACACATGCAAAGGCAACGAGACGCTGCGCGAAAGTGCTCTCACTATCCTTGATCCACTTCTGTGCCCAATCCGCCTTCTTTTTTATGCACGGGTAATTCGCAATCGCATTGAATAGCACGTTTTTCTCTTCGTCATTCTTAATATACGAATCAATCAACATACTATACACCTGACTATGAATGTTTTCCATAGCAATCTGAAATCCGTAAAACGCACGAGCCTCAGACACTTGAACATCGCTCATAAAGCGCTCGGCCAAGTTCTCCATGACGATCCCATCACTCGCAGCAAAGAATGCAAGAATCATGGAAATATAATATTTTTCGTCAGCAGACAAGGTGTTCCAGTCTTTCGTGTCCTTTGATAAATCGATTTCCTCAGCCCTCCAAAAACAATCCACTTGTTTCTTGTACATTTCCCAGATATCATTGTACTTGATCGGGAACATAACAAAGCGGTTGTCGTCAGGAGTAAGAAGAGGTTCGTCGGTATGGTTAGTCATCCTAAATTATATATACTCTTAATTTTATATATTTTTTTAATTGAATAATATAAGCCATGGATTTAGTTGTGAGAGAAAAAGAGAAGGAGAAGAACCTCTTACATATTGAGGAGTTGATTGAGAAGAAACGTGATTTGTTATTGGACAAACAACAGAAAATAAAGAAAATTTCAATGGAGAATGAATTTTTAAAGGGAGTTTCGGCTGATTATTCGAAATATTTCAAACATATTGTATCGAAAGAGCAAGAGCAGGTTCGTGCATTGAAGTTATTGAATGGATATATTGACGATTTGAATATGTCGAATCAATTAAGCAAAGAGCGTACAAATGAAGCGAAGAAGGAACAACAACGTATTTTAGACGAAATTGATAAATTGAAACATAACATTGATCGAATCATAGAAAAAACACATGATTAATTTATAGATAATATATAATCTATATATATGGCCGCTCCTGCTCCTGTAAACAATCCTTTTACTCCTGCTCAACTTGGTATTATTAGGAGTATTCCTGGTAGTGCAGAAAGTCTTGCTGCGATTGATGGTGCCGATGGATATGACGCAGTCTTTGATAATTTAGTTGCAGCAATTGGCCGCGCAAATGATAATCCAGTTGATTATACTGCTGTTACTGGTAGATTATCTATGTTGAATCGTAGATTGACCCAGAGACTTGAACGCATAAGAGCTAGGTTTGAATATTATGCTGGTGTTGAAGGTTTATCTCTACAATTGCTAGAGAAACTTGCAAATGCAAAACTTCTTTTTAATCTGGCTATGGGTAGACTAAACAGAGGTGTTATTGGTGAGCCTGAATTTAATGCAGTTGTTGATCGTCTTGAAGGTTTTGTTGCTGAACTAGATGCAGTCGTTCCTCCTCCTGACGGAGGTTATCCCGAACCTCCTCCTGACGGCGCTGCTCGTGGTGCTGGTGCTGGTGCTGGTGCTGGTGCTGGTGCTCCTGGTGGAGGAGATGGCGGTCTTGGACCTGGTGGTGGGGGAGCTGCAGCTGGTGTACATGTGAGGGGTGCAGCTCCTCTTGATGATGGTGCTGTTGTTGGAGCGGTCGAACCGAATGCAAATGGTATTCCAGCTCAAGATCTCGCTCTATTAAGACAGGCAGGTGAGGCAAGAAGAAGAGGTGCTGTTTTTAATCCAGATTTAGATGTAGTACGAAATAATCCAGGTGGTGCTGGCGCTGGTGGACGCAAACGCAAATCTAAACGCGCCTCTAAACGTAAAATGAAAAAGACAAAGACTAAGAAATCTCGCAGGGGAAGTCGCAAACAACGAGGCGGTTTTCGTTACGCAACTAAACCAAAAACTAAGAGACATTCTTCGTCTTCGTCCTCTTCATCGTCGTCGAGTACAATGAGTTCTAATAGGAATTAATATTCGTTTGGATTATGTTTAGAAAAATACAAATTTAAGTATATTATTTTATACACTTAAATATATTGATGTCTGAAGAATCATTACCAGATGGATGGAAATTGACATATAATCAAGATGGTATACCTTATTGGTATGATGTAAATGACCTGACTGATCCTGTTTGGGTCCGCCCAACTGAACCTACTCCAAAATTGCCGTCTGGATGGGAAAAAGTTAAGGGTAATGATGGTAAGGTATATTATCTCAATAAAATATCTAAAAAAACTCAAGATGAATTTCCTGTAGCAGGTCAGGCTTTTGATGCCGAACATCTTCCTAGGGATGTTGGTGTATTTGAAGAACCACCTCAACAACCACCACCTCAACAACCACAAAATATGCAACCTGTTGTGGATATATCTAGTCTTGTAAATCGTCAACTCACAGAACAAGAAATTGAAACAATACGCAAAATGAACAATGGTCAAGCTCTTGTAGATGGTTTGGTTCAATATGACGCTGGATTTGACGAATTAAAAAATAGCATTGGGGCTGCACAACCTCTACCATTTGACTTATCTGGTTATACTAAACGACTAGAAGAATTCCGCGTTACTTTAATAGCAAAGTTAGCTATCATCAAGGAAAAATTAGAAAGACTCTCTCTCTTAGAAGGATTATCAGACTCCCTCATTCAAAAACTCAATGCAGCTAAAGAGTTGTTTAAATCTGCTACAAATAAACTTGCTTCTGCTGGTGTACAAAATAAACCAGAAGAATATGAGGCTCTCGGTGAAAAAATAACAGAGTTAGAAACTCTTATTGCCGAGATCGATACGTATAATGGTATGGGAGCTCATGCTCCTGTAGGTGGGAGAAGAAAAAGTAAAACAAAACACAGGAAATCTCGTGGTAAAAAAACAAAGACAAAGAGAGTGAAGAGAACACAAACAAGAAAAAGAAAAAGAAATGGAGGAAAATGTAAATGCAGTCTTTGGAATAAGTAAAATATTTTTCTAATTAAAATCCGTTCTCAATCTCTCTTCTTCTTGTATAGGTTCTTCAACTTCCTCTGCAAAATACGTAGCCAAAAGGTCTTCTTAATACAAATACATTCACCGCTGGTCAGATAATGACACTCTGCAATTTCAGGCTGGATATAATTCTCATTCGTAATTATGCTCTTGTAATTACGAATAAACGCATGAGGGGTTACTTGCTTGAATCTGTTAAAATAGTTGTCGTTGTAAAATTCTGCCATCTCTGAAATGTAATCGTAATCATACTTCTTGAAACAGCTTATGACTAGAAACTGATCTTCCAGGCGGTCTACTGGTCCGTGAATCCGACCATTGTAATGTTCGCACAAAACGATGTTATACTTGGTCTTGCTCTTCTCGCCGTAGTTTAGCAGAATCTCGTCATCGTAGTCGATTGATGACGTTGTGTCGGGTTGTTCATTGTTGTTGGAGAGGCGCTCAGCCTGAAACGCGAGTTCAATAATGTCAGCCATGGTTATGTGTATATTCAGTTATTTAGTAAATAAACAACTCAATTTTTTTAGTGGTATAGTATATATGAATTTAAAGCCTGCTTTAACGAAAGTTCTCTCGAGTAAGATTTTATTAAATGTAATCTTTGTAATTGCGTTTGTCCATGTCATTGGTAATCTTGTCATGGGCAATTTACATGACGTTGCGTTCTTCATCCTCATTGGAGGATTAGTTAGTTTCTTTACCAAGAACATGATTATTGTTTTGGGAGTTCCGATTGTATTTGTCTCTCTATTCGCTACTTCTATGTTAGAGGGATTTGAGAAGAAGGAAGGAGAGACAAAAATGGCTGATGCTGAAAAGAAGAAGTCTGAAGAGAAAAAGATGGACGAGAAGAAAATGTCGGATGAGATGGTAGACGAGAAAGACACAACTACACCCGAACCATCTGGCACAAAGATTAAACCATCGGCAAAAAAGGCTGAGCCTGAAGGAAAAGCTGTGGAAGAAAAATTCGAGGTTGGTAGACGTAATAAGGGATATGATATCGATTATGCGTCAACTGTAGAGGATGCATATGATGATTTAAACAAGATTCTCGGTGGTGATGGGATCAAGAGGTTGACTGCTGATACTCAGGGTCTCATGCAGCAGCAAATGGAGCTGACCAAGGCGATGGAGGGTCTTGAGCCAATGTTCTCTAAGTTCGAGCCCCTCTTAGACAAGGCCAAGGACATGTTGAAGAATCTCCCTGAGTTAGATTCGGGGATGATGGAGAAGTTAAAGGGTATGGGAATTAAACAATCCAAGTAAACATAATATAATTGTCATGTAAATTGATAACAATTATATTACTTATAAGTAATTGTATATATTAAATATAATAATTTTGTTCGTTTATGTCGAACCAATTTAGCATGTTCTCTCGTTAAACAATATACGATGTTATATATATACATGCGAAAGTGTCAACCTGGTATGATATGCTTTGAAAATGTAACAATTGCCTTCATTACAATTGTTATATTAGTAGTTGCATACTTTCTATATGTAAGAACAGACAATTCAAGGGACCGAACGCATCATCAAGGAACAACCAATTATATTTTGCAACCAGCAACACACCAAGGAATGAGGGATGTTTTCTTAGATCCATATGCTCCTCCAGTAACATTAGAGAGACCATGTGCATCCTACAGCCAGGTTGGTATCATGACACCTTTGAATGGAGACAAGACGGATAATATCTTACCGCTTATGGGGCGTATTTTATACAACAGGAGAGATCTGTGGAACTACTACACAATAAGCAATCAACAAAATAACATAAAACTACCTGTATCCGTTAAGGGAAAAAGTGGATTAAGTGAAAATGGTGTTGACAAGATATTCAACGGCGACACTATTTATGTTGAAGGAGTAAATGCAGCATACAAAGTTACAATCTATGAAAATGATACTATGAGATATTTACCGATGGTTTAGTATTATTTTATTCATATATACAAATGAATACTGGTAATCAAAACACAATGAATATAACACAAAGGAGTGTTTACGGGAAATGTAACCTAAAATGTTCATTTAGTTCCAAGTATGAGATAAGTAATTCTAGTGCGACAAATAATGATATTTATGTCAGTGTGTCTTATGATAAACAGAGTATGCCACCTGTTGTTTTCAATTATCAGAAATACAATGTTTCAACAATAAAGATCTATTCCCCTTCTCTCCATTCATATGATGGGACAAAGGTACAAGGAGAGATTATTATCGAACATCAGCCAGTTACAAGTGGTTCAGTATTAAATGTTTGTATTCCAATTGTTCAATCGAGTGACAATTCTAAGGCTGGACAAATTGTATCGCAGATAATAGAAAAGGTATCTGCAAATGCACCAAGTAAAGGCAATACTACAAAATTGAATCTTGATAGTTTCACATTGCAAAATATAATTCCAAATAAACCTTACTTTAATTACACAAATCAAGCAGGTGTAAACCACATATTATTCAGTAAACTCGACGCAATACCCGTAAGTCAAACATTGTTGACTTCACTCTCCAAAATAATAAAGCCGTTTCAACTCACCATACCAGAGACCAAACTCTTCTTTAATTCTGACGGCCCAAATACAAAGAATGATCTCGCAAAAGAAGGAATATACATCTCTTGCAATCCGACTGGTGATTCAGAAGAGACGACAAATATAACAAATAATAAAATATATTCATTTGACGTATCTACTCTATTTAACAATCAGAACATGATAAATTTTGTAAGTTTTTTAATTATACCCACACTAATACTTGCAATATTGATGGTTTTCCAAATACTGAAAAAATATTCTTTTAATGACATTGCACCTCCTGTGAATGTTATTTCAAATAATGTAAGCAATGCGTTTAGGGCTAAATAAACAATTGTATCAGCTTATTTAACTTATATGGTATCATATCAAGTATTTAGTAACATTCATATTTAGTCAAAATAATAAATTATTATTAAAATATTACTATATGAAGATTCTTCTTGATATGATAAACTTGTTGAACAAGGAAAACGAAGATATTATACTTATTGAAAAACTTAAAAGATTCAATCATAAACTTAATAAAAATTGTGATGATACAGAGAAAATTTTAGTTTTGTTTGAAACACTCTATTCTGATTTGTCAACATTGAATAAACAATATCCTTACTTGAACGACATAGTATTATGTCTTGTAGATATATTTGATAAATTAGTAAAGGAGGCTAAACGAAAAACCAAACATGAACATCTCTTAAAACAAAATATACACAAGATACGTTGTGAAAATGATACATTACATCATCACAACACAAAATTAAGTTGTGAAAATGAAACGTTACATCATCACAATAAAGGATCAAAATGTGATAAAAATAAAAAATGTCATTCAATAATAAATCCTATGGTGGAATGTAATATAACCATTAATGGTTCTTACACAATAATAACTGGCACAATTGGTACAGGAAATACAGGATCAAGTGGTCCTACTGGAAGCATTGGATCAAGTGGTCCTACTGGAAGCATTGGATCAAGTGGTCCTACTGGAAGCATTGGATCAAGTGGTCCTACTGGAAGCGTTGGATCAAGTGGTCCTACTGGAAGCGTTGGATCAAATGGTGCTACTGGAAGCGTTGGATCAAATGGTGTTACTGGAAGCATTGGATCAAATGGTGTTACTGGAAGCGTTGGATCAAATGGTGTTACTGGAAGCGTTGGATCAAATGGTGTTACTGGAAGCGTTGGATCAAATGGTAATACTGGAAACATTGGATCAAGTGGTAACATTTGATCATTTATGTTCTAATAATTAATACACAAAATAAAAATATTTTTATTGTAAAAGCCGTTTATCTGTGTTTATTAGTTTTAGTTTGTGACATTCGTTAAATTTTTATTTTGTTATTTATAAACTTATGCTCCTAGAGATGCCTCCTTCTTCTTTACGACCTTCTTCTTTGCCACAGACGTATCTTGCTGTGCAACAACTGGAACAGCCTTAACCTCCTCCACTACCTTCGCAATAACAACATCCTCCTCGTGCTCATCCTCTGCATCACTATCATCTACAATAGTCCCCTGGATCTCCCCCTCTACATCCTCCTCCATAACAACCTGAGACTTAAGCTTATCCTTGTCCTGACTCTTCATCTTGATGAAGCACTGACCCTGCAAAACAGCTCTAGGCTTCTGAACAACAGCCTGAATAAGCTTCCAGTTAGCACTAAACTTTCCATTCACAAACCAGATACCGCCGAACTGAATCAGACACATCACATTCGTTCCCTTTTTCAGGTACTCAGGCGGAGTGAATGAATTCTCGGTGCTCGGAAACAGCTTGTTACCATCCTCATCATAAATCTCTGACTTCCAAACCCCCTCCCACTGAGGAAGCTTTAGTCTAAGCGTCGGCTTCTTGGTGTAATCATACTCACCAGTAGCCTTATCCTTTACATACTTGAGCATAGGAGTCCAGAGTGCATCGACAACCTCAGAACTCTTGTGAACCTTTCCAAACCACTCCTTTGAATAAATAAGAGCATTCTCCTTGATCTTGTTCTCAAGCGCCTGAAGATTTCTCAGAAACGCATCGGTATCCTCTGTCTTGTACTCGTCGCTAGGGAACTGCAGAGACATCTCAAACTTGCCGTTTCCCTTCTCCTCACCCTCAGCCTTGTAATCAGACGCTCCCCATGTTAGCATGAGAGGAGTCGATAGAGTTAGACTGGTCTTAGTAGTCTTGCTAATAAGATTGATCGACTTTGATCCCTGGGGCGTAGCCTTAGGAGCGCAGAAGATGATCTGGTCAGTGTTGAATTGAGTTCCGTCGATGATTCGCTCAGCCATGTTAGTTAGTATGATTATAATATTTGTATTATCTTTAAATCAATTTTTTATTTGATTTTGCAGACGATATCAATATTAGAGAAAATTAATTTTACACCTTATACCAAGCAAAATAACGAATAATCCTACATATCCAACAGGATTTAATCGAAAACAATCTTATTTTATCCATAATACACAAACATAAAGGTTTTTTGTTTGTGTAATATAAATGAATGCATATATGGAATCAATAAGCGATAAATACGAACATCTGGTTGTTTGTCGACCATCTAAGAGTCATGATGATTCTTATTTACCCGACGTTTCTAATTATTTGCAGTTGCTAACAACCAAAGTTAATATTAGCAACCTAAAATTATATCTGAAACATTACTCACTCAAAACAACTGGAAAGAAGGATGATTTGTTGAAGAGAATATTCCTATTTCTTTATTTGTCATCGCATGCTATATCTATGCAAAAATTATTTAGAGGATATTTACAACGTTATTTTAATCGTTTACATGGCCCAGCATACATGAAGAGATCTTTGTGTGTAAATGACACGGATTTTTTTACCTTAGATCCGCTTAATGAAATTGACAAACATCAATTTATCAGTTTCAAAGACAAAGATAATTTTGTATATGGTTTTGATATATGTTCGCTTTATAAACTATTGACTAGCACTACTGGAAAAGCGATAAACCCATATAATAGAAATAAGATATCAGGTATAGTTTTAGTTCGAATCAAACAAATTATTCGACTAGGTAAAATATTCAATGTTAATGTGAATGTAAAAATAGAAGAGGATATAGTTGATAAAAATAAATCTATTCAGTTTAAAGCTCTTGATATTTTCCAGAAGATAGATGCTTTGGGAAACTATAGTGATCCTCGATGGTTTCTCTCTTTGAATCATGCTCAGCTTACAAAGTTTGTTAGAGAACTTGTTGATATATACAACTATCGTGCAAACTTGACACAAGAGACCAAGCAAAAGATTTATCCTCTACATGGTGATATTTTTGATGGTTTTGATATGAATCATATAATTGGACTTGAAATTGACAAAACCAGAGATTATATATTAAATTTAATTGAACGTTTTATTGTTTGCGGAATCGATAACGATAGTAAATCTTTAGGAGCATATTATGTTCTGGCTTCGTTAACTTTAGTTAATTCAGCTGCGGCAGAAGCAATTCCTTGGTTGTATCAGTCAGTGTTGTATATTTGAAAACATTTAGGAATTTAGTGCTCTATTGTCGTAATAATATAATGCGTTAAACAACTTAAAAAGATTATATTAATGTATACTATAATAGGATGACCAAGCCGACTAAGACTGCCACCAAGACTGCCATCAAGACTGATGTTGCTACTGCCCCCGTTTCTGTTGTTTCTGCTCCTGTTGCCACCCCCGTTGCCGCCCCTGCTGTTGTCGCCCCTGTCAAGGTCGCTGATGACGAGGTTGTTCTCGATGACGTGATGGCCAAGCAGTCCACGGATTTCCTCACCAAGCTCCAGCAGATTGGTGCGATGATTTCCACCCTCAAGACCGAGTATCGTGTTCTTGAGAAGAAGTGGTCTAAGGAGCTTAAGATTGCTCAGAAGCTGTCGTCGAAGCGTAAGCGTAAGGCTGGAAATCGCGCCCCCTCTGGGTTCGTTAAGCCCACTGGAATCAGTGACGAGCTTGCCAAGTTCCTCGAGAAGCCTGTTGGATCCGAGATGGCTCGCACGGAGGTCACGCGTGATATCAACAAGTACATTCGTACGAATGGACTTCAGGACAAGGAGAATGGTCGCAAGATCATCCCCGACACCAAGCTTGCGGCTCTTCTCAAGCTCAGCAAGACCGATGAGCTCACGTACTTCAATCTCCAGAGGTACATGAGCCCGCACTTCTCTAAGAACCTTAAGGTTGCCGCTTAAATAATCAAGTATAAAAAAATATATTCAACCTAATTGGTTATAGTTTTATGTTATAAAAATAATATTACCACTAGTAATATTATTTGAATTTTTAATAGTATAAATATATTACATATGGATTTATTCGAGAAATTTAATGAAATTAATAAGTTAAAAGCAAAATATAATAATGATATTGTTGTTGTTTATAACAGGTATAATAACATGATTCAAACTGCTATTCGAAATTTACTTGGTTCTCGTAATGCTACTATTCGTATGTATATTAATCAGTATAACAGAGATATATTGGTATTAAGAGAAAAATACAACTCTGATGTAGTTAAAATTAATGCCTTGCCATTACCTCCTATTTCTGGACTAAAAAAAAAGGCTCTCTTGATAGGTATTAATTATCCAGGATCTCCTTATCCGTTGTCTGGGTGTATGAATGATATCAGTTCTATTGAGAAGATCATCGTTGAAAAATTAAGTTTTCAGAGCGTAGTAAAACTCCATGATTCATCGACCATTTTGCCTACAAAAGTAAATATTATATCGCAGTTAACATCATTATTATATAATTCTAAAGCGGGAGATATCTTGTTTTTTCATTATAGTGGACACGGATCACAGATAAAAGATACAAATGGCGATGAGGCTGATGGTCTTGACGAGGTTATAATACCGATTGATTATTTTTCGAATCGTAGTATAATAGTAGATGATGAATTAAAGAGTATTATCCAAACTAACTTGAAAGAAGGTGTTAAGTTATTCGTTTTAATGGATTGTTGTCATAGTGGAACTATATTTGATTTGAAATATAATTATGACGCTAATTGGAATTCTGTTATAAATACTAACTCAGAAGATACAAGAGGTGACATCATTGTCATATCAGGATGTTCTGATCCACAAACGACATATGATACACAGATAAACAATTTATATCAAGGTACCACTACATGGACATTTACACAATGTCTTAAACCTAATATAACCTGGAAGCAATTGATAGTTGATATGAGGAACATGTTAGTTGGCACAGGTTTATCGATTCAAGTTCCTCAGATATCTACTGGTAGATCATTTGATATTAATGCTGTTGTTATTTAATAATATTCATATAATATATTAGTTTATTAAATGTAATATAACACACATATATTGTGTGTTATATTATTTATCTCTTTGATAATCTTTTGTTTTTCCTTGTGACTTTATTTATTCTTCGTATTCTCGTATATTTTCCTCCGTTTTTCCTTATTGGGTTATCACCAAATACACTCCATTTTGAAAGTGTATTCTTTGCAGAAAATTTATTTCTAAAATCATCAAGTCTTGATGCTATTTTTGAATTCGCTTCTATTTTTTCTTTTTCTTTTTTTAGATCTTCTTCTTCCTTTTGTGCAACTTCGACTATCGCCTGCTCCATTAATTTGTCTACCTCGTCTACGACAATCTCTGTCATTGACGAATATGTATTTGGTATAGATATATTACTAGAAATATAGTCTCTGTATTCAAGTGATTTTTTTATTTCATCATTATTTGTTGACGAATTAACATTTTCAGTAAACCATTGGATAAAACATTTGCTTTGTATATCAGCAATTAATCCATTGATAATTGTTAAATTTGTAACTAGTTCCATCCTGAATTTTTCTGGATTAATAAGCTTTATTCCAATCGCACGCGTCATGTTGTTGACAAATGATGACAAACGTTTTGTTTTAATCTCGATTTCTCTTTTTACAAGCACGCTTAACCATATATTTATTTTCTTCGTCTTATCACGCCGCACCTCGTCTTCTAAGAAATTCTGAAAACTTATTAGGTCTTTTTTATCGAATAGCGACAATGAATAAACAATTGCAAGTAACAACTTTCCATATAATTTTTTTATAATCACATCATCTTGTTGGAACCCATATTGTTTGTTAATCACCTTTATTAGATTGAATAGTTTATAATCTTGAACCAATTGCACAACTGAGTCTTCGAGAGTAGTCAACATAAGTGATTTCAGTCTTTTTTGTTTCACATACCAAGATATGATGACAAACAATATTGTGAATGAACCTAAACATGCACTATCTAGAGCAGCAGCACCTAGCCCAATAAGCGGTATTACTGCTGGATTGTTGTATATAGCTGCAGCACCTGTAGATGTTATAGTTGACATAAGCTCATGACCAGGTGTTAATTTAAGTTCTTTGTTTTCAGATAGAAGGGGTTCTGGTGGAATATTTTCTATTTCTATCTGTTTTAAATCACCAACACTATCTGGATTCATATCTCTCGTACTCTTACCAAGTACTTGTGTTTGTTTGAACATACTTATTATATAGTAATATTTTATTAACATATTATTGCTATTTGATTGATAAATATAATATACTTACTTGTCTTCTAGATGCATATGATAGTCAATACGATTAACCATAAATGAACCAGGTTTACTTTCACCAATTGAAACGATGTATTTTGAATACATCTTTGCTAAAATAAACGCTGCTTCATTTTGTGCAAAGAATGCAGCGGCACAAACTCGTTCATCTTGCCAAAGAGCCTCGTGTGATGTGGTACTAGGATGATCTAACATATACGCATACCTATCAAATGTATTCTCAAACGAAGGCGCGTTTCTGTCACTATTCAAACCAATAAAAACAATGTCTCCTGGATGATAAATATCATTTGTTTGACGCATTAGCTTGACCGATGCCATCGTCGGTGGCCACCAATACAAGACATTTACTACAAAATCAACCCATTCATCACCCTTGATCGGTTTCTTCAATGTCTCGTCTTTATCCTTGTACTTAGTATAAAAATCTGCTGCGTTCTGCATAAGCGATTCATATTTTTCATTGTCAGTATCTCTTATATAATTCAATACATGAATACATCTAGATGACAGGGAAGCCGTGGTGGGAACCGCCAACATAAACATAAACGATGTTTCGTTCATTGTCTTTATTAGTTCGTCATCCTTGGCGAGTCTTGTTTTCTCAAGAAATTCGTTCAGCTCTTCCAATGTTTTTATTGTAATTTTATGATTTATAAACAATAGTGTTGTTAACCAACCATCTGGTCGCAGAGCTGATCCATTCTTGCATATCTCACATAGATTATCAAATAAGGAATGAGCGAATGTATGGTCGATATGTTGGCTATTGTTTAAGATTTCACACATCTTAATCTTGTTGGGATTCATATATTTATCATAACAAATATCAAAGTTGGATAATGACATCTCTAGACCCAAGATCTCAATCATCATAATTCGAGAGATAATTCTACTGAGAATCTCGAATCCATTATCGTCAGAATAGCTGGCAGACAAATCTTCAGCTCTTATATTGAACGGATCACAGCTTTGGTCGACCATTCGAAAGGTCGGCTTATGTATACATCTTCGAAGTTCCTTTTTAGTTTCACCCCACTTGTCGTCTGTATCACGCAAGAAAATTGTGTCGCCAATCAGTTCGTGAATACACTTTACGAATGGAGACGTTATAGTTGAATTTGAATTTTTGCTGATTGAGCGCGGGATATTAGTAGTCGCAATGAACGCAGCGTCAAGCATAGGAATTCGGAAACTTCCGTGATCGTGTAGTAACTTAATCATAATATCTCTCGTCTTTGCCAAATCTAGGTTGTTAATGTCTTGCAGATTTGATAATTTATATAGTACAATACAACCTGTCATACACTCATATGGATTTCTGAGTACCTGACTTAATATCGGTATTGAGTATACAACATAGAAGTAATTGAAAAATGTCGAGCTATAAAATGTAGGCACTAACAAGATCAACTCTATCAATAACTGATAAATCGGAAGCTTTCTCGAATAATACCAGAATGATCGGAATGCAAATGTGGGTATCGTGCTATATCCTGTGAAGAAGAAACTAGATAAGTAGACAATAGATGCACAAATTGGGTATGTTTGATATGAAACTAATGCGACATCATTGTAGAAAGGACAGCCTTCCATACGAGTATTATGCAAGACATCTGTATCTAAATTCTTAAATACTACATAGTGAATTGTTGTAATCGAGAGAACAACAAACGACAATGTTGAAACAATCAGGTAAGTTCCAAACTGACTGCAAATAGCATACACCAAGAACATAATAGACGAATATTCAATAAGATTCTTTTTGATCGTTGCTATTTTCACCTCTTCTTCTCTCAATATAGAACCAATGATCATTGCGAAGGTATGTGATAATGACATTATCGTATTATGTTCCAGTTTATTCACAGATACAACATCAAACAAATTCGACTTATTGTGAATGTCTGGCGTCCATGTTGGGACCTTGTAGTGAAACCAATAAAATGTCACGAGAATATAAAACCCAACGCACCATTTCTTCGTGACTCCTATTCTAGATAATACATCAAAATATCCAATATAGAAAGATGCCGTATAACTGGCCGATGCAACAAGAACAAATGATAACAAGTTTTCCATATTTTGTTCTTTCGTAACAAACATCGAGAGAAACTCATTAAACCAAACAAAAGTCCCAGCAAAAAAAACATACAATGTCAAAAAATCATACCTGTCATGAGAATTTTTCAAGTCAAACCTTATACGAGAATGGATTTCTTCCATATACTTGTGTTCATCGTTTTCGTTGTCATCGAATCGCGCATATTCAAACTCCTTTTTACCTAGCTTATCTACAAACCACATAGTAGATATATGTGGTTTGTTATTAAATAGTTTATAAATATATATTATTCTACCTTGTCAAGGAAGTCTGAAGGATTTAAGTATATTTTTCCTCTGAACATCGAGACATTTTGGCATGATAACGGCCAGGATACGGGTTCAGGAACCTTATTTTTATTAGTCGAATTATCTTGTCTAGTGTCAGCTGGTTTGTCCTGTCTAGTGTCAGCTGGTTTGTCCTGTCTACTCTCAGGAGTTTTGTCCTCTCTAATGTCAGTTGGTTTGTTCTGTCTAGTGTCAGAGGGTTTATCTTGTCTAGTGTCAGCTGGTTTTATATATTGACATGGTAGATTTCCTAGTGTACAGGACCCTTTCGAATTCCAAGAACAAGGTGCTTGACATACTTCAACCTCCTTTTTATACGGGCAGGCTTGATCTCCTAGTTTACAATATCCTTTATCATTCCAAGAGCATGGTGCTTCACATGCTTCAATATCTGAAGGGTTATAAGGTGGTTTTTTTGGTTCAACTGGGAAAAATTTACCACTGCTGTCTGGTGTAAGATCAGTACTAGGATATTTCTTTTGTTGGTCGGCTGGAGGATTAGGAGGAACGCGGCACCCTTTCGCACAAGTTGTCGCGTCATAATAATCGGTTGGGCTCTTGCAACCTTTATCAACTCCACACCAATAACAAACAGACCCGCTTGCATCATGTGCAATTTGTCCACAGGTTTCACAGGTTGTTGCATCATCACACCGACCAGGGGATATTTGCGGTTTGTTAGTTCCATCACCAGTTAGTCCTTCACGAAAATCAGATAAAAGGAAAAACATACTAAATAAAACAACAATAGATACAAAAACCAATGTTTGTTTCAGTGTAAGTTTATTAAAAAGTGAATGCATCTAAAATATAGAAATATAAAAATAAAAATATATTTAATTATGTATATCTATACAAGCATATTATTTTACTGCTACCATTTTATCAGGAAACAGAAACCCGTCGTTTTTAAGTATACTAACTATTTCATTACGTTTCATTTTATCGTCAATAATATCAGTATTAATGGTTATTAAGTTAATATTAATAGTAAACATGCTCCTTGTATGTAATAATAATTCCATATCATCAGAATCTATGTAATCTGTTTCGTCTCTTAACCACCTATAAAACCCAGATGAATTTATCGCATCGTATTCGTCAAATGACTTGTACTTATTAAACAGAGTCATACTGGAATAAAGTGATGTTTTTCCGTTCGTATTGTAATCTGTACCCGATAAAACACAAACGTCCTTAAACTCGTCATGTGTCATATCAAGTGTATCTAGAATGCCATGAACATCATACAAGACTGCAGTATGATTCAACAAACTCGTGTAACGCAAAATCTTGGTACAACCATAAACAAACATATCCATGTCATCGCTCATACATGCCCATGCTTTTCCAGATAGAACAAACGAAGCACACAACCCATCTGCTTCGCCAGGCGCATCAATATAAGTCGCTCCATACGAGTTTATCAACTGCTTTGTGAGTTGGATGTGATTCTTTGTCAAATAAACAAATTTCTTCTTAAGAGCATCCATAGATGACGTTATTTCCTGTTTCTCTTCAAATGTAAGTGTGTTCGATTGTGACAACTTGTTCTTGAGATCATTGTATTCTGCTTCCGATTTTACCTTATCCGCTTTGCGTTTCTTGAGAAGTTCTAGTTTTTCGTCTGGTGGAACTCCGTCAAATATGAATACTGGTCTAATGTTATAGTGTCTGAAAATAGACAACAAGAGGTAAACGTTTTCTATCAATGCATTTTCTGCAACATATCGATATAAATAGATACTTATATCGATAACAATTACCTTATCTTTTAGTTCAGATAAATGGATCATCTTGATGGAGCTCTTGCAATTCTGCTTCAAATAACGATTTAGATTTGGAATTCCCATTGTTAGGTTTAGGTTTGGTATATCTGAATATTCAAATATTCAATCATTTTTTAAACTAGTTTACACCCAAGATATGGTGCACAAGAAGAACGCATAGTAAAACCTTTAATTTTGTTACAACGCTTTCTCGTGAATCTTCGTGGTAAACTAAATATTTTGCCGTCTTTGATTCTCTTGCAGCTTCTGGTCCGTTTCGAATGTTTGCAACAAGATGGCATATGACAATAATATATTATGCATAGAATAAATTATTCTAATATATTAGATTAGAATAATGAAAAAGCATTTTTATTTCAAACCAGAAGAACAAAAAATGATTATATCCAGTTATATGTTAGAATGTATTTCTGATATCGGTCCAACAACTTATATAATCAAAGTTGATGACGATTCAAATATTGATCTATGTTTAATTATTTTGACATATAAGGATAATGGAACAATTATTCAAAAATGGGCATGTTTAAAAGACACTAATGGTAAATGGACTTCTGTTTCTACATACAAAAATTACGAACTAATAGATAACGTTGTTATATATTGCGAGACAACAGAATATGATGGGGTATCGTGTTTCGAAATATCAGACGATAATAATATAAAATGCTTTATTTGTGAAAATAAACCTATATAGAACTCATACAAATATTGATGTTTTTATTAACGTCTGCTGGAACGCCTGCGTTTTTTTGATTGTTTTCTCGAACGCGTCTTGCTCTTGGAACGTTTCTGTTTCATCGAACGCATCTTGCTATAGGAACGTTTTTTTCTAGAACCTCCACTTTTTTTTTGTCTTTTGCTCGAACCGATATCATCCACATCTTTTTTAGTAAAATCACCGATCTCTTCATTCATCAACCAAACATCTTTGGGCATCAATCCTTCTTCTTTACGTTCCTTCGAACGTTGACGTTGTTCGATATATGCAGGAATAGAATTATTTTGTTCGTCAAGAAATTCCTGTGACCATTCTGAACGTTTACGCTTATTATCAGGTTGTTTTTCTCCTTGACTAACGACTTCTCCTTGTCCAACTACTTCTCCTTGTCCAACTACTTCTCCTTGTCCAACGACTTCTGCTTCTCCAACGAGTCCTAAATCATCCAACTCATCCAAATCAAATGGTTTCTCATCGAGATTATCTTCACCACTCATTATGTAATAACAATATATTTTATTACATAAACAACGTGATTTTTACAACAATCAATCCATTTCACAAATAGTCATCTTCAAGTTTGTATCCAATTTCCTATCTTCGTAATATTTCACCGCAGATAATAACGCCCTGTTTTTGTGTAACTTGTGTATCAAATCACAATATGCTTTCTGATTTGCTAATGTCTTTGTAAACTGGATCATTGGATCGTTTCGCTGCTTACACCAACCAAGAAACAAAGGATAATTCATCAATAAAATAGTCTTGACAACATAATACGAGAGAACATTTGTATTCTCCTTGTACAATTCGTCGCGTAATTCTTTGGATTCTTTCTTCTTCGAGTATAAGTCAGAGTATGATAGACCCATGAAATCTAATACCTTTACCATTTGGAATACACTATGAGCTCTCTCAATATCTAATAACATGATTGTGTTGTTTATAAAGATATCTATGTCGAGTTTGTTGTCAAGGTGATTGAAACTGCAGAACATAGTATTCATTAACTCTGCCCAGCATTCCGTGTAAGATTCAAATAAATTCACTTCCGATGCAACTGGAAAAAGTTGTAATAATATTCGTGTGCATTCTGATGTATTCATATCAGAGAAATCTAGACCAAAATTATGGATCGTCTCGTGGATAAATACTTTGAACCATTCTTCTTTTCGATATATGAGAATTTCGGATTTGGTAGGGCATGTGGTTGTTACACCAGTATTGACATGCATGGCACCCAATACATCAGTGTTGGTTATGGGTAGATGTTTCGTGAATGGTGTCATGTAGAAATATATATCCAGTTCTCTCGAGCATCTTATTGCTGCATTGTTGTCTAAAAAGTGTAACCATGTCTTCACGTTTTCGGCATACTTGTTATACTTGGACATTACTGGTTTGTGTTCTTCAACAATAAAATGTATCTTAATTAATCTTCCATTCAAGTGGATAGTGTACGTTATCTGGTTTGTCATTTTCGTTTCGATATGACTGCGTATGATGGGAGGGATTGTATTATATAAAAATGATTTAGGTTTAATCATTCGATTATGTAACCCAATATGACCGCTTACAATAGTCGTTTTATTTTTCATACTAGCCTTATTTGCTGTATAAATTTCAGCATACAATTCCTCTAAAATGGAGGTTGTTTGTTTTGTAATTTTGACCTTATCGATTTTATTTACAAAAAGGGACATTTGTCTTCGACTTTCTAATGATAATTTCATTATATAATAGTGATATTATATAATCTTTCTCATTTTACAAATTTACAAATTATATATATTACTCGTCGATTCTCTCAAATTGCTTAGCAAGTTCACTTTTGTTTTTATTGCATGATTTTATTAAATTTATAAACCCGCCAACTGACGAAGATATAAGTTTGTCTGACATACCACATATATAGATATCAGATAACATATCGATAAATTTAGTATTATGATCAACATCAGAATAATGTAAACTAGTATATTTATCTTCCTTTGGATACGTCGTGAAGTTTTTAACGGATAATCCTTTGTCTATAAAAAAATCTAGTGCTTTTTTATCATCAGTTGCTATGTATATTTCATTCGCGGAGTTTATTTCATCCTTGTTATTTTCATATAAAAGATCATAGTCACATTTATAATCTGTATTTCTTATTTGTATAGCAATATATGTTTTTTTTAGCCTTTCGTATATAACTTTGCATAATTGTTGTATCTTTGGTTTAAAAATTATAGATTTAAATAAAGAATAACCATCACCTCCTCCACATGCAACAAATACAACTATATTTTCACTAACATCAGATGATGGTAAACATGTTATAATACTTTTATAAGTAAATCCTTGTTTCGAATAAGTAAACTCAATACTATTATTCAAAATATCATTCATTTTATCATTAAGTATACTTGGATAAATCGTAATTTTTTTCTCATAAAGAAATTCCCTTATTTTCTCTGAATCACAAATAAGATTGTGATATTTAAATGTAAAATAAATACCAAAATCAACTTTATAAGTAGAATTTATTGTATCTACAAGAAGTATTCGATTGTGTTTTTTACAATATTCTAATGCTCTATTAATTACACAAAGGTTATCATTAAACCCGCCCTTTGGAATACAATAAACGTAATTCATATATATAGTCTATATTAAATAAAGCCAAAATATATAATTTAATATCAAACATCACATACGACATAATTTGTTTGTACAGAGTCTTCATAGAAATATTGGTTCATTACAGCATGTGAGTCTCTTTTCTTACTGCAACAGAAACAACATGTACGTTTTATAAAATTGTATATAATTCGAATAAATGATATCATTATGTATAATGAGTATTATATTTTTGTAAAAATGATTTGTTTTTATAGTATATAAGTAAATACAACTCAAATATAATAATAAATGGACAATATACATCCTACAGCAAAATTACTCGAGAACTTTATAGCAGAATACAATACGATATGGGTTGAATATATATGTCGCGAAAGGTACATGAGATATATGGGAAGTGGAGATTGGTATCTAAAGAAGTATTACAATGTGAAACCATGTAACGAAATTCTCTCGTTTGTTGACTATTGGCGAGATGATCACGGACTAGAGTTTTATCCAGAACCAGACTATAATAAGAAACAACAATAACTAATAAAATAACAACAATTTTATAAAAAAATGATTATTTGTCTTCTCAATTTTTTCGACAACAAAAAAATTGAGAACTTTTTTCTGACAAATAGAGAATGTACTAAACTATAATAAGTTAACAACAACAACAACAACTGCAAAATGTCTTCTATCATCAAGAACAACATCCAGCTCCCGTTCTCTGGCGTCGCCACTGAGAATTGCTGCCGCGGAGTCAAGTTCGCCGGTGGATTGTTCCTCCAGTGCAACAAGAGTGGCGTTGATGTCTGCAAGGGATGCGTCGGCGCCCCTACCATCGAACAGCGTCTTCGTGCTGACTTCAAGGACGAGAAGGGACGTGCTCCTACGCACTACTCCAAGATTATGAAGAAAAACGGATGGACCAGTGAGATGGTTCTCGAGTTCGCTGCCAAGGCTGGAGTGACCATTAACGAGACTGACTTGGTTGCTCCTGAGGAGGGATCCAAGCGCGTTGCTCGCAAACCCAAGTGTGTTCCTGAGATCGAGACTTCCATGGATCCTATCAGCATCGAGATTTCGGTCGCTGCTGTTATCGAGGAGAAGAAGGAGGAGGAAGTGGTCAACAAGGAGAAAGAGGCTGAGAAGGAGGCCAAGAAGGCAGCTGCTGCGATCAAGAAGGCTGAGAAGGAGGCCAAGAAGGAGGCTGCTGACATCAAGAAGGCTGAGAAGGAGGCCAAGAAGGCGATCAAAGATGCTGCCACCGAGCTCAAGAATGCCGAGAAGGCTGAGAAAAAGGCTGTTGCCGATGCCAAGAAGCTTGAGATTGAGACCAAGAAGGCTGAGAAACAGGCGGCTATCGATGCTAAGAAGCTCGAGATTGAGACCAAGAAGGCTGAGAAGGAGGCGGCTATCGATGCTAAGAAGCTCGAGATTGAGACCAAGAAGGCTGAGAAGGAGGCTGCTATTGTCGCCAAGAAGCTCGAGATTGAGACCAAGAAAGCTGAGAAGGAGGCTGCTATTGAAGCCAAGAAGCTTGAGATTGAGACCAAGAAAGCTGAGAAGGAGGCTGCTATTGAAGCCAAGAAGCTCGAGGTTGAGGCTAAGAAGGTAGCTGCCGAGACCAAGAAGGTCGAGAATGAGGCCAAGAAGGCTGCCGCTGCAATCAAGAAGGCCGAGAAAGAGGCCAAGAAGGCTGCTGCTGAGGCTGAAAAGGAGGAGGCTGAGGCAAAGAAAGTAGCTGAGATTGTTATTGTTGCCGAGGTGCCGCCTGTTATCGATGAGGTAGCTGTCGTTGTTGTCGAGGAAGTCAAGCCTGTTGTTGTGGCAAAAAAGGCAGCGACTTCAGATGAGAAGGAGGCCAAGAAGGCGGCTGCCGAGCTCAAGAAGACTGAGGCTGCTGCTAAGAAGGCCGAGAAGGAGGCTGCTGCTATTGCTAAGAAGGCGGCTTCTGATGCTAAGAATGCCGATAAGGAGGCCAAGAAGGCGGCTGCCGAGCTCAAGAAGGGATCGAAAAAGCAGGCCAAGAAGGTCGAGGAGGTTGTTGCCAAGGCCGATATTCTCGCAGCAGTTGACGACGACGAGGAGGAAGAGGTCGAGGTCGAGGAGTTTGAGTTCAATGGAGTTACGTATTTGAGGTCGACGGACACTAACATTGTCTACGATTCCAACGAGGATGTTGTCGGAAAGTGGAATGAGGCGACCAATGTGATTGACTTTGCCGCAGAGTTGCAGGAGGAGGAGTATGTCGAGTAAATAAAGAGAAAATCAATATGAAAAAAATGTGGGTTGCAAAGGGTTATATAAAATAGTAAGTCATAGTAAGATAAGCAAATATTTTTATTTTTTGTTCAGTCGGTCTCGCAACAGCATAAGATCATCGTGTGTCTCTTGTGGAGCTCTTGGTACATAATGTGTTAATTTTGCACGTTTAGTCGCCTTCAATATTTTTTGCAATTCCTCATCCTGTGTAAACTTTGCTTCAATAGCTTCAGCTAATTCTATCTTGTTTCTAGATTTATAGAAATCTGGATCGATATCAACTTGAACAGGTCTCAGAAGTACTCCCTTAAATTTTCCTTTCTTGCTACCAGCAGCCTTTGCCATTTCAACATCCTTTGATAAATCCGTCTTGGAATCAAGCGAAAAACTCAAATAAAAGTCCTGGGAGTTTTGCTTGAACTTGGCTGCCTGATAATAATGTTCAACACTAGCCCATGTATGCTCATGCAATTTGAATGGAGATATCCAAGAATTATCTAATTTTCGACGCCATTGTTTATGTTTCTTTAAATCTACAAATTCTGTGATTCTATCGGCTGGTATTTTCTCTCCGTTTCCCTTTCCAGGATTAGGAGTGTCGTTTGAGTTAGAGTAAAACATGAATATGATATCATCTTCATACAAGCCTCTGAGACGAGACTCGTTGAACAAATCAGATTGCTCACTGGACTTGACTGATACAGCCTGTTGTAATTTCAGCTTTCTGAAATCAGGAATGAGAGAAAATGGTCCTGCATTCTTTTCCATGCACTTGTCGACAATGATTCGTTTCACATCAAATGGAATTTCGCTGAACTTGAATATGAGTTTACCTTTGTATCCAATTGTCTTGTAATGCATTCCGTTGTAGTCTACCATCACATAGTATTCAGGTGTGAATATACCCTTGTTCTCTAAATACGAATCGTTCAACTGACCACACAACATAACATTCTTCATATCACCACCAGCATAAGCTTCACTAGAGAGAAGTATAAATTTGATATTCAACAATCTCTCTAACGTTGAAACTGCAATGGTGTCTGCCCAATATTCA